>ENA-UEQO01000001-UEQO01000001.1-human-gut-metagenome-genome-assembly--contig:-NODE-1-length-284802-cov-12.782467_pt1 | contig 284802 bp, 217 predicted proteins | sample MGYA00242938_ERZ507940 | MGnify/ENA primary metagenome ERZ507940 (study PRJEB26167, sample SAMN06115517) | human gut metagenome | host: Homo sapiens | place: China:Chongqing | collected 2014-12-03... | reverse complement strand
TTTCTTCTACTGCTTTCTTTTTCTTTGGAGATTTCTTTTTAGCTCCTACAACCTCAGTAGTCAAAGGTTGTTCTTCTGTGGTTCTCTTCTTACGTGTCATAGCTTTATTTATTTTGACATTAATAATTTTCCGAATCATTGAATTTTCGGTTAATACATATATCCACTTTTTTGCCGGAATATAAAATGATAAGGAATTTTAACCATATTCTTAACCTGATTTAAGCCTTCGCACCGGTAATTTAGTATAAAGAAAGCCCGATTCCCCACTAAACAAGAGAATCGGGCTATATGCTTAGCTCACCCCAATTAGGAGAAATACGGACATTAAAAGCTCAATAAATGGGCATTTCGGGCTCTATTTTCAGACTCCAAATCAGCAAGATATATCTCGGTAGTGGTTATGCTCGTATGTCCCAGCATGGGAGATATAATAGCTACCGGAACACCTTCGTTTCGCAATACGGTCGCATAAGTGTGCCGGGCAACGTATGTCGTAATCTTGCCTATATTCAACTTCTCACCGATAACTTTCATCCTGTCATTTATATGCTTGGTGAGGTTTTTCTTTTTCTTCTCATGCTCCCAAGCATCATCGCCGGCTTTCATAAAGGGAAATATATAAGTACTCTTTCTTGGATTGTTTCCCCACTTATCGATAATGGATTGCATTTCCGGGGTTATCGGTGCATAAATCCGTTTTGAGTCACGAGTTCGGTCTTTAGTTTTTTGACGGATAAATGAAATTTCCCCGTTTTGAATATCGGAGAATTTAAGGTTTATCAAATCGGCAACATTGATACCGTTGCAGAAATAGATGAATAGCCACAAGTCACGATAAAACTCCGTAAATTCGTTACCGTCTGAATAATTGGCGATAGCTTTGAGTTGTTTTTTGTTGAGTGCTTTTTTTCTGCCTGAACCTTCCTTAATTTGATATTTATCTCTTCCGAAAGGATAATCGGCCTCCCTAATCATCCCGGCAGACTTGGCAATATTCATAATGGCACGAATATTCCTCATATTGATAGCTAATGTTGTTTGATTCACAGTTTTCAAACAGAATTTTTCAAAGTCACGCAACCACTCGGCTGTAATATCACGGATTGGTACATCATTCTTTTTATACCGTTTAATCAGCGAGAGTGTACTTTGATAAAAGGTTTTGGAGCCAAATTTGTTATTTTCACCCAGTTCCTTAATCTTAGCTTCAAGCATTTCATTAATAGTCCCACCGATATTTTTTCCAAGCCGCGTATTAAGACGGTCAAAAGAAAATGTTCCACGTTCTGCCAGATATTCTACATTCTTAAGAATACGGCTAAGTTCTTTTCCAATTTCTTCCTGAATTTCCCGACATTCTTTGGATTTACCTTCAAGCGCTTCTTCAAGTTCTTCTTTTGAAGCCAAACAGAGGCCGACAGAATAATACTTTGGCTTGCCTTGATAATACACTTTGATTTTTACCGGATAAGTACCTTCTTTATTAATGGTGCGAGTGTCAAGTATAATAGATACGACAACACCGTTTTTAATGATTTTAATCATGGATTTTTAAATTACTTGTAAACGGAATTGTTTACCAGTAATATATCCATTTTACAACGGGATTATAAGTTAAACAGGGCTTTCAAAAGGCATTTACAGGCTTTTTCAGACAACGTTTGCATTACTGTTTTGGAAATATTTTAAAGTACTATTGAATAAATAAATCCCGAAAAACAATATTTTATTTTGTATTTCAAAACAAAAGACTTACTTTTGCATAAACAACAAAAGGCATGAGAATCATAGCAAGAAGCAAGATTATTGAATATTATAGCGGACATCCCGATTCGGAAACTGCACTTGAAGACTGGTATCAGAAGGTGAAGAAAGCGGAATGGACGTGTTTTGCCGATATGAAACAGATGTTTAACAGCGTGGATAATGTGGGTAACCAGCATTATGTATTCAATATCAGAGGAAACAATTATCGGTTAATCGTAGTTATTAAGTTTACGATAAAAACCGTACTAATCCGTTTTATCGGTACTCATGCTGAATATGATTTGATAGATGCAAAAAATATATAGACGTATGGCAAAGATTCAGAATGAAACAGCTTATAAAGCGGCAATGGAGAGGATAGAAGAACTTCTGCCATTGGTTGATGACAACACACCTTTGAATGACAAGAATCTGATAGAATTGGATTTATTGTCTGAACTTGTTGCGGATTATGAAGATGAGCACTATCCGATAAAATCACCGTCTTTGGTAGATGTGATAAAACTCCGTATGTATGAAATGGGCTTGAATCAAATAAAACTTTCAGAGCTTCTTGGAGTAAGCCCCTCACGCGTCAGTGACTATCTTACGGGACGTTGTGAGCCTACCCTTAAAGTAGCTCGTGAAATGAGCCGGAAACTCAATATTGATGCAAATATAGTATTGGGAATCTGAGCGTAAATTGCAGTCCGAAATCCCCATTTGCACGAAAATTGCACAAATCACCGGAAAATAGAAGAAATGGCATGATTACGGATGAAAAAGAAATATTATCTTTGCCCTTGTAAAAGAAGTATTTAAGCAACGAGAGGAAGATATAAGAAGCTGGGAGTTAATGCTTTAGCGGCGTTTCATAATCATGAGGTCCCCGGTTCAATCCCGGGTCCCGCTACCAAGCGTAAAAGCTTAGATATAAGGCATTTGAGAGGCTTCCACTCTTGAGTGTCTTTTTTATTTTTACGGGCATTTGCACAGATTTTGCACGAAATATAATTTGATAGATGCAAAAACGTATGGGCGTATGGTAAGGATTCAGAACGAAACAACTTATAAGGCAGCAATGGAAAGAATTGAAGAACTTCTGCCATTGACTGACGACAATGTACCATTGACAGACAAGAACCTGATAGAATTAGATTTATTGTCTAAACTTGTATCGGAATATGAAGATGAACATTATCCGATAAAGACTCCTTCATTGGTAGATGTGATGAAACTTCGTATGTATGAAATGGGTATTAATTAAGTTAAATTCTCGGAGTAAGTCTTTCACGTGTCAGCGACTACTTGACAGGCCATTGCGAGCCTACTTTGAAAGTGTCTCGTGATATTAGCAGAAAACTCAATATCAATACGAATATAGTGCTTGGGAAATAGAATGGAATAGCCTTAAAATAACTATTTGCATAGATTCTCCTTCTCCTCCCTCCTTACGTTTCTCCAAGAGTTTTAAAAATAGTCTTCATCTTTCAGGTGCTATGGTAAGTCTTTCATTACGTATATGTTACGTCCTGAAGGATGTTTCGGGCATCTTTCAGCTTGGCTTCATTTCGTTCGGCTGAGAATGGAAAAACGTTTGGCTGAGATTGAAAAATCGTTCGCTTGAGATTGAAAAAACGCTTGGCTGAGAACTTTTTACCGCTTTCCGCCATGAAAGGGCGCTGAAAGATGGGCTTTTTATCCTTTAGTTTATAATACGCCGTATGACAGTCGCTTGTTGTGCACCCTGAAAGATGAAGGCTCTTTCTGTAAGAATCTTGTGTAGGGGAGAATGCCTGAACCGCAATCTGTTTCCTGCTGTTCCTTAACCATTTTATTGTAATTTCACTGTTTTCGTTTTTCCCGGTATGATGGTCAGGCGGGCCGTACCGTTTTCTTTTATCTCCACGTTTATATATCGTGCTTCAACCACGACTTTGCCATCCAGCATGATGACGCCCCATTGGCGAGGATTACCTTCAAAGGCACAGTAGTTGCCTACCGGCGTTTGAAGGTTACGATAAACCGGTGGGACAATTACCTTGTCTCCTTGTTTCAATCCCCATTTCAGTCCTGATTTGAAAGGTTCTGCATGTTGAATCCTGTTTAATCGTTCTTTACGTCGTTGGATTTTTTCCTGTTTTTCTATGTTTTTCCGTTGAGAGGCGCGTTGGGTTGCCTCGGCTTTCAGGCGAGGTATAACCACATCAAAGTTTTCTTCTTCCGTTTGGGGCTTTTCGTGTGCGATGTATTGCTTGCCTTCTCCTTCTTTGACGAGATAATATTTACCTTCATAGTCCTCAACGATTATACTACCGTCTGGCAACATTCCGCAAAAATGATAATAGGTTTCGTAATCGTCAGCAAGCAGGCATACACTGTCATACTCCGATGTGTCATCTTCCTTGTCTACTTGCCTGCATTGGGGTATAGTAAGAAAATCATAAAATCTCAGGCAGAAACCGTGTTGGCACACCTGTTGCAGGCTCATATTCGATTCTTTCTTGTACAAAATCTTCGTCCGGCTGTAGCAGATACCGTCAACCTCCAGCATCTGCACTTTTCCGAAAATTTGCACCTTAGGTCTTTGCTTGTATGACTTTCCGCTCCTCAGATCGATATAGGACATTTTGCCTCTGTTGTCTGTAACAGCGAGGAGCTTGTCCTTCAGAAACTTCAGTTTCTTGAAACGTCCCAACTGCATCTTTATTTCGCCGGTTTCGTTTACGATACCCACAGACCAGTTTTTGAAACGTACGGCAGCAAAACCGTCATCTGTGTCGAATACCGAAACATACTGTGGGAGAGCTGTTATTTTATTTCCGTGTTTCAGTCCGTACAAACCGCTTGTCCTGTCTTTAAAAGCATTCAGAGTCTCATGATTAGGGCGATTCTCCAAGCTGTCTTTTACACAGGTCAAATAATCCGGAAGCTGGTCGTGGGTCATTACTAGTTCAAGAGTATCATTGGGGCGTATGGTATCATTTGCCGTTAAGTTTCCTGCAGCACAATAGTATCCTGTTTCGATGTCATGGGTATGACCCTTGCCTGCTAATCGTCCTTCGAACATGGCCTGCCAGTCACGGTTTGCAATGGGCAGACCGAACATGCGGTAGAGTCCCACATTGTCTATCAGCATACAATATTCTTTACCCTTGCTCTTCCTCAATCCACGTCCTACTTGCTGTAGGTATTTGGCCAACGAAAGGGTGGGGCGTGCCATTTGTACGAACTCGATGTCCGGACAATCGAACCCTTCGCTGAATACATCCACATTGACCAGTATCTGTATCCGCCCCTGTTTGAAATCTTCCACGAATTGTTTTCTTCGCAAAGCAGGTGTCTTGCTGTCTATCGCCACGGCATTCATTCCACGCTCGCTGTAGTAAGAAGCGATGTTTCGGGCATGTCCGATGCTGATGGCATAGACGATGCCTTTCTTTCCGTCGGCATAATGCCTGACACTCTCGTACAACCTTTCGATAGTCGGCCTTTTGTTGAGTACGGCATTCATCTCCTTGATTTGAAAGTCTCCGTCCCAACTTCGCTTACTCAGGCTGTCAATCAGCTTTTGGTCGTCGCTGTCCGGTTTGATGGAAGCATAGTCGAAAACTGAAAGCCACCCCTCGCTGATGAAGTCGGCAATACTGTCTGAAGTGACCAGCGTATCGAACAAGTCCGTGAATCCTTTGCGGTTCAGTCGGCACGGTGTGGCTGTCATGCCCAATTTCTTGGCATGGGGGTATCGCGCCCAAAGTTCCTTATAGCTTTCAGCCAAGGCATGATGGGCTTCGTCGATGACAATCAGTGCCGGTGCATTGTGGATGTCATTCCAGTGGCATGACAACCATTGGATAGACATCGCCCTTACCTGGCCGTCCTCCTTACGGATACCATATCGTGCGACGGTGTTTTCTATTTGCTCTACCAATTCACGCCGGTGGGCGATAATCCAGACGCACTGTTCCGGTTCCGCGCTCAAGAGATCATAAATGACGGATGCCAACAGATGGGTTTTCCCCGTACCTGTCGGCATCTGTACCATGACACAGGCATGGTTGCGCCACGCATCGAAGACACGTCGCTTGATGTTTTTTTGATAGTCTCTTAACGAAAGTTCTTTTCCCAATTTGTTCTTGAACATGGGAAATGAAAGCGAAATAAAAAGAATAATGGAATTATAAAGAAGCCGCCTGGTTGGCGGTTTCTTTTTAGGGAAATACTTTAAAAATCAGGTCCGGTTTTTAAAGTATTTAATGAGTTGATGATTATTAGTTGGAAAACAGGCCGAAAGTATTGCCGTTAGGCAGAAGCTATATCGTCAGGCGACAATCCGGTTAACTCGGTAATTTCAACTATTGTATAACCTTTCTGTTTCAATTTTCGCGCAATTTCAAAAGCCTTGTTTTGTTCGCCGATGTTTATGCCTTCCGCTCTGCCTTCTGCACGTCCTTCTGCACGTCCTTCGGCTCGCTCTGTGTAAATGTTGTCGCGCAGAATCACGATGTTGTCCAGATGCCGGTAGTAAGCATCCCGTTCACCTTGTGTCATGTTGTCCACTTTCAATCTCTCACGAACCTCTGCCAATCCCGGTGCATGCGCCGTATCCGAGATATTTCCCGTATTCAAATAATATATCCATTCTTCCAACGGCGTTTTGGTCACTTTGTTGAAATCGTTCACTTTCAAGATATAATATTCGGGGTAGAGTTGGCTTACTTCGTCCACATTGAAAGTTTGGCGTTGGAACGGAGTCAACTCCAGTAAGTCATTTTCGTGGATGCCACGGAATTCAGTTTTTCCGTGATAGACAAAGTCCTTGCCATGCCCCAAAGAGAAATAAACGATATTCACGCTGTACACCTTGCGTACCTTTTCGTAACTTTCTCCACGGTTGATATACTGCGTTACCAATTTGGAAGTTCCGAACAACATGCGTTGGAAATAGGCATATTCATTGTTGTTTTGCACTTCGATGAGAATCAGTTCGCCACGGGAGTTCACCGCAAGCATGTCCACCCGGTTGTATTTGTCGAACTCCTCTTCCTGATTACTTTCGCTTTCCAAGAGGTCGCGGATGGTGATATTCTCGCCCAACAGAGTGGTGAGTAATCCTTCAAGCACGCTAAAATTGGCCTTGTTGCGCAATAAGCGTTTCATAGCCCAGTCAAAACGGATATAGTTAGCCATAACTCATCGATTTTAAATATTGCAACCTGTTTTTGCAAAGGTAGAAAATCTTTGCGGCAAAGCAATATGTTTTGTGTTTTTTATGCCATTTTCTCTTTTGCTATGTTCCAAAGGAAAAGGGGATTACCTATAATATATCTGCGCCACATGCGGCGTGGTTCTTTTATCAGGCGGTAAAGCCATTCCAACGAATGCTCTTGCCACCATTCGGGGGCACGTTGGTAAGTACCGGCAAAGAAGTCGAATACGGCACCGATAGTTCCCGCATGGCAATGAATGTCCAGTTCATGCCAATGAGTATAAGTCCATTTTTCTTGCTTGGGAGCCGTCATCCCTATCCAAAGCAAATCTGGGTTCGCACGGTTGATGACCTCAATGATAGCGCGGTTATCCTCCTTGCTGAACTCCGGCTTGTAAGGAGGAGAATACATTTCCACCGTGATGTTGGGATAATCCACAGCGGCCCTTTCTTTTATCAGGTTCAGCACTTTCGGGCTGCTTCCCATGAAGAAACATTTCCCGCCCTTGCTGTTCAGTTTGTTCATTTCGAACACGAACAAATCCCATCCGGCAATCCTTTCTTCTGGCCGCGATTTTGCCTTGAGCCATCTGCATGCCTTTACGATGCTTGCCCCATCGGGAATCAGCACGTCGCCTTTCATCAGTGCCTCGGCAAATACCTTGTCTTTCAAGGCTGTGTTGTAAGAATGCGCGTTGATGGTGTTTATTAGAAGTTTGCCTTCAGGCAACACTGAAAGAGCCTCCTTGCTTTCAAGGATGCTTAGTGTTTTTAGTTTTAACATTTGTTTGGAGAAGCTGTTTTAAGGTCGGTTTATAGCGTTATTTATAATGTCTTTCATTCTTTTTTCGAACCGTTCGAGTACAAATTCTCTCTTGAATTTTTCCCGTCCTCGTTCGCCCATGGCATTACGTTCTTCATGGTGTAATATCAGGTATTCAATTTTTTCAGCTAATGCCGTTGCATCATTTTGAGGAATGATATATCCCGTCTTTCCATCTTCAATAATATTGGCTATCCCACCCTCATTGGTGCTAATACATGGTAGGGAATACTCCATTGCTTCGAGTAGCACGAGGGGAAAACATTCGTTGGGATATGATGTGGGGAATACGAATATGTCTGCATTTTTGAAAAATTGGCTTTTGTTTTTTCCATATTTTTTCCCTCTATATGAAGCAATCTTATCCAATCCCCGTTTCCGTACATTCTCGTTGAAACTCCATGCATCTATTTCGGTTGTTTCTCCCCCAATGAAATCGCATGTAAAAGAAAAACCTTTTTCTTTCAGAATCTTACAGGCATCGAGAAGTAACAGGATACCCTTGCTGATTAATAGGTTTGAGAGGAATAGTAAATGGATTTCATTGTTGTGCCGCTCTGTAGGCATTTCTTTCATTAATGTTTCGGGTATGCCGTTGGGGCAGATAAACACGTCCTTGAAATCTACGTATTTACACACGTCCTTATACAGGTTCTTACTTAGCAATATCACTTTTATTTCTTTGAAGAAATACTTGTAAAGCAGATTGTCAAGCCAATGGTCTTGTCGTGTAGACACTCCTTTGTTATGGTAATGTGTTATAACTTTATGTCTGAACAATTTTAATAACTGTACGACTATAAAATCTTTGTAAAAGGCTCCTCCACAAGCATTAGGTGTCACGTATACAAGTTGTGGCTTGAATGTAATTGTGTTTTTGATAATTTTGGTTAATAAACGAATGAACGTCCAAAGCTTGTTTATACTATTCTTTCCAATATCTTGTAACGATTTGGCTGTAGTAAGGTTTATATACTTGCATTCAAAAGTTTCGTTTATTAATTTGCTGTCATGTAGATATTTCCCCATCATGGATGCTCCATGTACAGGTGGTGGAAGATGAAGGATGAAAAGGATTTTAAACATTTTTAGTCCATTTACAATTTCCAAGAGCCTATTTTTTTTAAGCTTTTAGCCGGAACTCCGGCTATTATGCTATTTTCTTCAAAGTTTTTACCCGAGACGCAACTGCATGCGCCAATGACGCATCCGTTGGGGATTATGGAGCCTTTTAATATTGTACAGCGGCAACCAATCCAAATTTTATTGCCAAAAACAATTTCTCTGTCATCATTTACACGTTTGCCTCTTTCATCATAGATATTGTGAGTGTCGAAATCCATCACAAGGCAATCCCATGAAAATTGGATGTCTCGTCCAAAGGATATTGATTTATAACAATTAATCTGTGACGATGCGGAAATGGAGAAATTATCCCCGAGAGTTAGGGTTGCACCATCCTGTACATGGATTTTAGTTCCTTTTCCAATATGTGCAGTTCCTTTAAATATAATAGAACCATATCCATTCACGACGGTCTTACTTTTCGGCTCCATTATTGGAACCTCATGGAATCCTATTCTAATTGCTGCAAATTTATATGTCGTACATTTTATTTTTTTTACTTTTATTTTGCAATTTGGCGCAATCCAAATTGGTAAATGTATTGCCTGTATGAATGGAAGATAACGAAAGTTGAACCAAATCGTTTTTGGAACAGCAAGTAATATTTTTAACATAAATAGATATTTTGATGTTTGTTTATGAAATTAAATACATTATTCTACTCCAAATCCTAATAAATATGCTGCTATAAGCCAAAACGGAGTGGGTGATGGTTGGGTTTTGTTCTATCATTATGGGGTATGAGAATACTTTTGAACCGGTGGTGTCGAAAACAAAATTAAACCGGCTATATCGTTTGCAATTCGTACCTTCACCGTCAAAACCCTCATTGTTTATTTTGCTTATGATAGGGAACAGCGAAAGTTTGTCTTGTAGGAATTGTGCGAAACAAAAGCGGATAGCCCATGACTTGTTTTTCCATTATGCCAATCATGAAGCATTTTCCAACAATCAGAACCTCCCCAACGGTTAAATTCCTTTGCTTTTTGACGGTATGAGCCAAAATCTTTCAAATCCCAATTAACGCTGTTCCAACGGTCTGCCCATGTAGCCCAGCCCCACGAACTACTGCGAGTACAAAAATAGGTATCGTAAGCGTACCCCTTTGGTACTTTCACTTTATTGGAATAACCACAGATAGAGAAAATTTTCTGTTCATCCTTATACCGTTGAAGTCCTTCGTTCATAAAAGCGAGGAAATTCGGTGCGAGTACAAGATCATCTTCAATTATAATAGCTGTGTCGTATTGGTTGATGACTGTAGATACTCCATGGATGATAGAATTTCCCAACCCTTGGTTCTCTTTCGCGAAATCATAATGTAAGGAACGAAAACCTGTAATAGTCTTTACATATTCTCTCACAGACTTTATCTTTTCTTGTTCTCCTTGTATATTTGGCCTTACTCCATCTACAAAAACGAACAAGTCGCTATCTTTTGCTTCTGTATTTTTTTGAAGCGAAGCCACACAACGTTTTAATGTTTCCAAGCGGTTGAATGCGAAGATTATAATTGGTGCATGTTTTCCCATATTTCCCTATACTTGTTGATAGAATTCTTTTATACTTTTTATGCATATTTGCTTTTGGTATTCAAGTGCATTATTCACTTCATGTTTAATTGCCTCTCTATTTGATAATAATTCTATCCATTGTTCTTTATTCGTAAAGCCTATATGTTTCATCAAATAACCTAAGGATATACTATTAAAAATATTTGATATCTTTTTTTCTTTTAAATCCTTGCTTATCAATGCCAATGGTATTGCCCCATATTTGGCAGCTAGTAATAATACATGTAAACGATTACTAAATACATAGTCATATTTAGAGTAAGTATCCAAATTATCATACCAAATACATTGAGATAAAACATTCAGATTGTATTCTTTAAGACTCTTTGCTAATACTTTGGCAAATAATCTGTCTTCTTCGACTTGGAATATAATGTCCACAGCGTACCCTTTCGAAAAAAATATTGGTAATATTTCTTTTAATTCTTTCAAAAGAATCTCTGTTTCTGCTACGTACCTGAATGAGAGTGCTATTCGTCTTCTGTTTATATTTGTGTATGGTTGGGGATTATAAAGAATGGCCATATCAGGTACGTATCTCGTGTTGTTTAGGTCATTTTTACATTCTTCATAATTCTTTAGTGAGCGTAGCCCTAAAGAATTATATAAGGAGAAATATTTCACATTGAGCAGCCTAAGCCATTTGGGTTGATTGCTTGTATAGTCCAAGTCAATGCCAAATGCAAATACTTTCAGCCCTAAGTGATTTGCTGTCATATATCCTAATGCTCCAATTAGCCTTATGGTCAGTTTCTTTAGGGGCAATGACAGCACGGCATAAGGTCCGGGACTTTTTGTAAAATGAGTAAATCCTTCTTTTTTTAACAATTTGATAACTTGTATAAAATGTTTTCCTCTATACGACTGTCCATACGTGGCGGTAAAGTCTTTTATATTAGGGTTGTTTTGATTTAAGAGAATGTTTTTAAAATTATCAGGCATTCCCGTAAAATCTACATATACCTCCCCATATTTGGAATATTCTTCAATCTGCATCTTGTTGATTATTAAATCTCCAAGATTGTTTTTGCAGGTGTAGGCGGAATAAAATGTTTTATTCATTATTGTATGTTTGACAATATGTCTACAAAATGTTTGAAATTAATCTGGGCATTTGATAATTTGTTCCAGTGATTTTTAATTATGTCTCTATTGAAGTCAGATTGATATACTTTTTCCAAAGCAGAGACAACATCTTCGAGTGTGGGGCATGGCGACAATAATATACCGTTATCTTTATCGATGATTTCTCCTGTTCCTCCGACATTGGTGGCTATTACGGGAATACCATAAGATTGTGCTTCCATGATAGATACTGGAACTCCTTCTGATGTACTTAGATTTATGAAGACATCTACATTGGATTCTTCCATGAATTGCATTATTTCTACATTGGGTACATAACCCATGAATGTTGTTCTCATGTTGGGAATATTTATTGATGAAGCTTTCATCTTTAAATCTTTTTCCATATCTCCTGTGCCGAAATGCGTCCACCGAACATTTACGTCTTTATTCTTTGATGCAAATTCGCTTAGGGCACTTAGTACCAAATCAACACGTTTTCTTTGAATAAGTTGGGAAACCGTCAATACTTGGAAGTTAAATGGTGGAGATTCTTTTGTAGTTACATTCTGTTTTTGAACACCTAAACGGGATAATATATACTTATCCTTATATCCATACTTTTTTGTGAGAAAATCACATGCATCTTGTGAGATGGGGAATATTTTGTCTATATGTTCTATACAATATCTTCTATATGGCATATCTCCATTTTCATCATATACGTCCCACCGGTGTGCTCTACATACAACCCGGTATTTCATTCTATATTTTTTACGTAATTTTAGAAAGGCATATACAGGGGCATTAAACCAATAGCTATAGACGATAGTATCTTCTGTAAAGTTGGATGGGTTGTTTTTGATTATAAATTTAATTATCTGCATATGTATTTGTTGTTTAATGCAGGCTATGAGCATATTTTTTTTGAACAGTGTTCTTCGGTGGAAGAATAGTGATTTATACAAGTCAAAAGAAAACAAGGTTCGTATAAACATTATGGCTTTCTTTACATATAATGTGTTGTATGAATCATCAACAGATAGGCTTGAGAAATTAGGTCTTATGCTGCCTTTCAATAATGGCATAAAGATTATATTTTTGAACTTTTCTTGTAGAAAAGGAGTTTCTGATTCTAAAAAGGCCTCTGTAAAGTTATAAGGGAAAAGTTTTGTGATTACAATTAAATTCTTAGGCATATGGCAAATCTATTATATGGATAATACTTTTTGATTATGTGTTCTGCAAAATAGCTTTATATATTTCTCAACTTCATCCTCATTCCCATTACAATACTTTTTAAGATGGGAAATGATATGTCGTTGCTTGCTTTCGTCTTGATTCAAAGAGATAATCGCATTGGCGATGGCTTCTGGGCTTATCTCGCAAATTATTCCGTTTTGGCCATCCTGTATATTGTCCTTTACCGTAGGATAATTTGTCGCGATGATAGGTTTGTTGAGAATCTTGGCTTCATCCACGACAATGGATTTACCTTCAAACCGTGAAGTCTGTAAGAACAGATTGCAATGCTTGATGTAGGGGTATGGGTTAGGACGTTCGCCGAGCAATTCAAAATAATTCTGCAAATCGTTTTGCGAAATATATGCCTTCAAGTTCTCTTTCAACCTTCCAACGCCAATGATGAACCATTTGAAATGGAATCCTTTTTCTTTTAGTGTTTTTGCTGCCCTTACAGCAAGGTCAAAACCTTTCTGTTCGACTAACCTACCTATGGACAAAATAATGGTTTTGCCTTCAATGCCTTTATATTCTTCCGGATAAAACTCATCGGCCATTTTGTCTATGAGCTTTTTGGACGATATGTTTTCTATGGCTATGAATTTATCCTTTAAATCCGGGAAGGTTTCTTCCAAACTTTTAACACAAAGGTTGGAGATGGTTGCGACATAATCTGCTTTGGCAAAGTATGGATGCTCATAGTCCTTGTTGGTTTTTATCTTGTTATAATCATTGTGTACCCAAAGTATTTTTTTCTTAGCTTCTATTTTGTCTATGACATAAAAATTAGTCATACCGTCCATGAACGATACTGCAACATCATAAGTTTCTGTCAACTGTGGTATGATTCGCTTCCATATTTCCCAAGTGAATTGCAAAAGACCTAAACGTGCGATGCCATGAAAGCGAATAGCGATATTTGACAGGGTTTTCCGTATTCTGTCTAATGTGGAGCAATCGCTTTTCAGATATTCACTATGTATGCTACCCAAAGCAATCTTTAAGTTTTTGGGCGCATCAACATAAGTAATATCTTGTTTAGGGAGTAATGGATAAAACAACCCTTCTTCTTTTACTACCATCACATGTATTTCGAATTCATCGTGCGATAACAGCGGAAGCATTGAGACAAAACTTTTCTCTGCTCCACCCGAACCAAGCGATGGCATAACGAATAGTATTTTTGTTTTCATCATTTCTTGTTATTTGGTAGTGTATAAAGACATGTCAAGTTTATAATTGTATCAAGTTTTTTCCAGATGCGTCATACTGTTTTTTTGTTCCTTCCTATCACTTGCGCGGGTACACCGCTCATCACCATTCCACTTTCCACATCTTTATGCACTACGGAATTGGGAGCTACAATCACATTGTCACCAATGGTGATTTTACCATAAACCTTTGAGCCAATAGCAAACTCACAGTTGTCGCCTATTGTTGGCCTGTTCTCTTGACAGTCTTTGTTGCCGATGACCACGCCAGTGTTGAAAATGCAATAATTTCCAACACGAGAGGCATTTATTATCACACCGCTTACAATATGCGGGATATGCAGACCATATCCACATGCGTTTGGACTTATATGAATGCCATATTTAATTCCCTGTCGATACTTTCTTACCCTAACGACAACTTTTACCAAATGTACAAACATATCACAGCGATGGTGTTTTTCTTGTGTATAGGTTTACGCAAAGTGTTCATATACAAGTAGATATAATAAACATCGGAACGTGTGGCAACTTTCATGCCCCGCTATCAAACCTGCGATATAACTCGTTATGGACTTGATGCCATTTGCTTTAGCGTCTTCGCGTATATACTTTTTGAGTTCTGAAATGTTACTTATCATATTGCTCATAAAATGATTACTTTCTGTTCTTAAGCTTTATTGCTTCAAGCGACAGCATCTTTACCTATCATAGTCAAGAGCCTATTGAACAGGACATAAATGAGATATTTTTTCTTTCGCAGCAGGAAACGAGCGATTTGACTTCGTATGCCAATAGTGTCAGCATTGTTAGAGAACTCACTTATGTCTTTCCTAATACTGTATAACAAATTCATTTGCCTTTTTATATTAGGCATAGGGCGATGGAACAATCCTGTGAGCAAGAAATAGAAGCGAGTCTGTACGCCGCTCCGCCACAACAGCAAAGCTTCCTCTCCTTTCTGGACGCGGACTCGTTCTGTCAAGGCTTCCCACGCACGGCGCATGGAGCAATAGTTGCGTAGGTTTTCTTTAAAAGGCATACAACGTTTCGATGCCGAACAAGGCTGTATCTCATACACATATTCACGACTATCAAAGAAACTGATACCGTCTGTGTGGCGCAAATAATCGCAAACAAACACAAAGTCCTCCCCATTAGTTATTCCTTGTTGAAAACGGATGTGAAACTTTTGCAGCACATCAGTGCTAAACAACTTACAGAAAGGGCTTAATGGTAAATGGTTGTCGGCAATGAAACGTGGCACGTCGGATAAAGGCACCATTTGCTCGGATAGCGTGGACCTCCATATCATAGAGTCCATACCTGTCATTACCATGAAAGTTCGCCCGTTATTCCATCCTTGCGTCCTTTCATACATCTGATGCAGATAATAAGGCTTCACATAATCGTCACTGTCAACAAAACAAGTCCATTTGCCCCGCACGGTATCCAGTCCTACATTACGTGCTGTGCTTACACCGCCATTTTCTTTGTGGAAGACTCTTATCCTTGCGTCCCTTTTTGCATACGCATCACAAATCTCGCCCGACTTATCCTTGCTTCCATCGTCAATGAGGATTAGTTCAAAGTCTTTGAAACTTTGTGCAAGTATGCTGTCTATGCAACGTTGGAGATATTTCTCCACGTTGTAAACAGGGACTATTATAGAAATCAGGGGAGTACTACTTTTATCCATCATGCTGGTGTGTGTTTAGACTCTTTAGATAAGGTTTGCAGACACTTCAAGTTCATTCCAAGTATTATAGATGTGTAAACGAATACAGAACCATAAGTGCCGGTGGCGCAAATGAAGAAAAGGAACGAAAGGACGATGGAAATACTAACAATAGACAAGGGGGCGTTTACTTTCTTGTACCTTGCATACATCCATAACGTACGCGACCAAAAAGCTAAGACAGCAGCAATCATCACACCTCCATATTCTATAAGCAATTTATAAACATAACCTTCCATGCCAGCCAAATCTTCGGACATACCACCCCCCCCTTCCATAATAACTTCTCCAAAATAAGCCAAGCCATTTCCAAACCACGGTGCTTGTACATAATAATACATGGAGGCAACCCATTGTAATTCTTTTAATTCTGTAGTTGAACCTCCTGCGTTTGCACCGCCTGTCAAAACCAAGTCTGACATGAGGTCTATCATGTTCTTGAATGGCTCAATATTGAAATATGCAACTGTGCTTAGTCCAAACAACACGAACATGGCAAAAGCGGCTTTCACCGAAAAGCGATATCTCAGCACATACATAATAACAAAAGCGATGGCAACAGCCGCATAGCTGGTTCTTGAATTAGACAGCACGATATTAGCAACAAACAATAATGCTACAGCCCAATATACACCTTTTATCTTTTCTACAGTTCTATTTATCAATATGACACCCACGACAAAGCCATAAACGATAGGATTGCTGAGGAAAGACGATACACGATAGCCGCGGGTTTGAACTTCAGACCAAATTCCCACTTCATTTCCATACATGGATGTTACATAGTCATACCATGGGTTATTTTGAAGAACAAATGTTATTAGTCCCCATATACCAACAAAGGTGAATATGTTCCACAAATATTCCTGCGACTTTTCCCAATCAGACAGGCTTTTTATTGAGGCATAACCTATGAAAAAGCACAAGTAACTTTCACAAATGTCTTTAAACGGACGCGAGAAGCTGGAAACAAAATTCAATCTGTTATCAAGTAAGCCAACAAGGAAAACAACAATAGAAATAGCAATGGTAACCCAACGAAGTGGGTATGTTTTCCAATTTGCTTTCAGTTCCCCGTGTTTCCACAGTGAAAGAAGGAAACAAAGAATCATCGTTGTATAGGCCGAGATATCGGGAGAGCGGCACACACGCACACAATCATAAGTAAAAAACAGTCCGCACAACAACAACAATAGCCTTCTGTTTCCTTTTGTCGTAACAATAGCTAATGAAATAACAAAAACAAAAGCTAAAATCAATATACTCATTTCTTAATTCTTATGGGAAATTACTTCATCCAAAATTTCCCTTTAAATGCCTTTACTTTCTTTACCATAAATTCGCGTTCGGAAACATTCATTCCCAATACATAAACACAAACCATAGTAGACAACACGCATACTATACACATGACTATCAATTTTATAAAACCTTGATGGGGAATTGAGATGTTCACCAAGAGAGGCGGTATCCATACCAAACTGCACACTTTCACTATCGGCCACATCACCTTCGTAAAATAGTAGCTTATAGGCATTTTTACCATTGGATAAATGATTATTACACGCACGATTTGAGTTACTATTTCTATGAAAAAATATGTGATAAATACAGATTCTGGTGAAATGTGAAAGTATTTCAATAGTATATAGGCAACAGGTACAACAGATAGCAACATCGTACCCTCTATGATTTGAAAACGTTTGATGTTGCCTGTTGCATGAAGAGCCATTGTCGTTGGCGTGTTGAAAGTATAGTTCATCCCAACAAACATCATTATTTGTATGAATGCCACACAATGGTCGGGAACAGTTCCCAACCATAGTTTCAGTATATATTCGGTTTGAAACAATACGGGAAGTGACACTATAAGCATCAAATAAAACGAGTAACGTGAACATGACAAAACTAACTTATGCATATAGGAGAAATCCCCTTGTGCATAAGACTTTATGATTTGGGGGCGTACCGCAACTTGGAAATTCTTAAAAAATTGCATAACAGCCCCTTGAACTTGAACCGCTATACCTCTTGAAGCATTTACGACTGGACCGAAAAAGAGGTTCAACAAGATATTCAATCCTTGAGTGTAACCGACAATGGCCAATTCGCCGTTCATTGTCCAACCTGCATAAGCGAAAATCTTTTTCGACTTTTCTTTGTCCCAAACGAGCTTATAATGGCTCTCTTCAAAATGTTTGTTGCAATAAAATGTATATAAGAGTCTGACAACTGTTTGCGTCAAAACAATTAAAACGGAGTAAACTATCAAGCGGTCAAATGGTATGATAAATAACAAAAAACAGATTAGAAGTTTGGAAAGTGTCTCAAAAATTGATATGTAAGCGAAAGCCCCCATGCGTTCATGCGCAATTATCAAGCCATTAAACGGTGTACTTGCCAACATGATGAATGCGGCTAAGACACTGCTTTGATAAACCCAAAATGCAGCAGTTTCCCGACCCTCTGGTATCACCAATTTTTCGGTGACAAACCAAAGCCCTATGGTTTCTGCCAATACAAGCACAATTAGTGCTATTAGATAGTGTATAGTTACTACGCAATTGAAGATTTTCTGTAATTCTTCTTTATCTCCTTTTCCAAGTGCGTATGTAATAAAGCGGGAAGATGCTCCCCCTAATGACGTGTTGATAAAGCCAAACATCGAAACAACGCCACCAACGACATTGTAAATACCGTAGTCCGATACGCCAAGTGCGCGTAGAATGATACGAGAAGTATACAGCGTTACTCCCATGACGAGTATCATACGCACATAGAGCAGTATCGTGTTCTTCGCTATCCGTTTATTGTTTTGCTGGGAATTTTGCATATATGTCAATCTGTAGAGGAAACAAAATTTGCCAACTGTTTGCGGTTGTATATCTCTTTTGTATAATATCGTTACCGAAGTCCATTCAATAAATTCGTTAATTCATCTTCTGTTGAAATCTTGATTTTACCTACCTGTTAGTCCTATAAATGGAGGAAATACTTGTTGGCGTAAGTTGGAAACTGTCATTTTTGTTCTTTGTCAAAATGCCTATGCGACAGTGAAGCCTCTCTAATACATTTTCTATATTTCAATCCCTCCTGAAAATATCCCTCGTATAAACTTTTTCTTCCACATCATCCAGACAAGCATCATACCGGTTGGCAATGATGGCATGGCTTTGGCTCTTGAAAGTATCCAAGTCATTCACCACTTTGCTGCCGAAGAACGTGCTGCCATCTTCTAATGTGGGTTCATAGATGACGATCTCCGCACCTTTGGCCTTGATGCGCTTCATCACACCCTGAATGCTCGATTGGCGGAAGTTGTCCGAGTTCGATTTCATCGTCAGGCGGTACACGCCGATGACACACTTCCGCTCTTCGGAAGGATCGAAGTCTCCACGGTTGTAATAGTCGTAGTAACCGGCCGTATGCAGTACGCGGTCGGCAATGAAATCCTTGCGCGTACGGTTGCTTTCCACTATGGCCTCGATGAGGTTCTCGGGTACGTCTTGATAGTTGGCCAACAGTTGCTTGGTGTCTTTGGGCAGGCAGTAGCCACCGTAACCGAACGAGGGGTTGTTGTAATGGCTTCCGATGCGCGGGTCGAGGCTTACACCGTTGATGATGGCTTTCGTGTCCAGACCCTTCATCTCGGCGTACGTGTCCAACTCATTGAAATAGGATACCCGCAAGGCCAGGTAGGTGTTGGCAAAGAGTTTCACGGCCTCAGCTTCGGTCAGTCCCATGAACAGCGTGTCGATGTTTTCTTTGATGGCTCCTTCCTGTAGGAGGGTGGCAAAGTCGTGTGCGGCCTTGTCCAACCGGGCATCCCCTTCGGGGCGGCCCACGATGATGCGGCTGGGGTAGAGGTTGTCGTACAAGGCTTTACTCTCGCGCAGGAACTCAGGTGAGAAGATGACGTTCTCCGTACCCAACTTTTTGCGTACGCTTTCCGTGTACCCCACGGGAATGGTGCTTTTGATGACCATTATCGCATGGGGATTGACTTTCTTCACTAATTCGATGACTTCTTCCACGTGACTGGTATCGAAGTAGTTCTTCACCGGGTCGTAGTTTGTCGGTGCGGCGATGACCACGAAATCCGCATCGGCATAGGCTTTAGCTCCGTCGAGCGTGGCGGTCAGGTTCAGTTCCTTTTCGGCCAGATACTTCTCGATGTATTCGTCCTGAATGGGTGACTTCCGGCTGTTGATTAAATCCACTTTTTCGGGGATGACATCTACGGCCGTTACTTGATGATGTTGGCTTAAAAGCGTGGCAATGCTTAAGCCGACATAGCCTGTACCGGCTACGGCTATTTTCATATCCTTATTCATTTGATAAGTATAGATTTATTACCTTACTTTACTCGTTCACAAAGTAAGGTTACAATGTTTCATTTATTCTTTTGGTTCCAGACAAACATGCCTCTTTTCTCCTCTACAAGGAGTTTTGTCGGGAAAAGGGTTCGCATCCTTCATACTTTTTGTATATCAGCGTATTAAGGTGAACCCTGTCATAAAAAAGCCTTCACAAGTCTTTCACTTCTGAAGCTTGCGTAAATGTTCCTATAGTCTATCATTCAATAGGTTAAGGTGAAAGTTCTTGCTTTCCATTCGGAAAGCACGCGTTATCGGCGGATTATCCGATCACCCAATCCTTCAGCGTGTGCCGTTCCATGTCAAAGTTGATTCCGACCTTCACCACGGGCAGACCGCACAAGGCGAAGCGTTCGGGATAGTTCTTCAGGTCGATTTGCTGCATGGCAGCCTCGGCCGATTGGTCCAGTTTCAGTTCCACGACGTAGAGCGTGGTGGCCGTGCGCATCACCATGTCCACCCGTCCCCTCGGGGTACGTACTTCCACGTCCACATACATGCCTAAGAGGCTGAAAATGATATAGAGCATCTGTTGGTAGTGGCCTTCGTAGTCCGTATGGTCGCAATAAGGCACGGTGGAAAGGAAAGTCTGGAGGAGTTGCAACATGCCTTCCATGTCTCCTTTCACCAAGGCGCGGGCCAGATTGACAATTGTGGTCGTGGCCGTCAGCGTGTCGGGTGTGACATAATAGGGCAGGAGGCTGCGCATCAATCCTATGCGCACTTCCTTGTTGGGAATGTCGAGCCTGTAGATACCGAAGTCCGTATCCGCGTCCTGGATGGTGACATATCCGCTTTGGTAGAGCAGGGGAGTGATGCTTGCCATACGTTCCGTGGGGGCATCGAACTCTTCCGCCGTGGCCTCATTGCCTCCAATCTTGGAGGGCAACACACCATACTTTTTTAACATCTCGATGAGATACGTGGGCGTGCCGCTGCCGAACCAATAAGAATCCAACCGCCCGGTGACGAAGGCGTTCAGCAGGCTGAATGGGTTATAGATGTCCGGTGAAGGCCATGTGAAATGGTAGCCGTCGTAATTGTACTTGAGTTTCTGTACGACCTCCTCGCGGCTTATGCCCATCCGTTTGGCTAAAATGTCCAAGTCTTCGTCCATTTGGGTGCCCATTTCCTCTTCCGTGATGCCACAGATGGCGGCGTATTCCGGCAACATGCTGATGTTTTGGATATTATTCAGTTCGCTGAAGATACTGAGTTGCGAAAATTTGGTAATACCGGTTAGGAAGACGAAACGCAGGTAAGGGTCGCAGGCTTTGAGCGGACTATAGAAGTTACGCATGATGTTGCGGAGAACCGGGAGGTTCTTTTCTTCGTGCACCACGTCGAGCAATGGCGCATCGTATTCGTCGATGAGCACCACCGCTTGGCGGCCCGTCTGCTCGTAAACGTGACGGATAAGTTTTGTCAGCCGTATATTGGAATCGGGAGAGTCCGAATGTATGCCGTAATCTTCTTCTATTTGTTCCAGTTGGGACAACAGATAACGTTCCAACTGTTCCTTTTCCATGTGCTTGCCCAAGCTCATGTCGAAATGCAGCACCGGATATTCCGTCCATTCCGTTTCCAAACGTTCCATGGCCAACCCTTTGAACAAGTCCCTCCGTCCTTCGAAATAGGCTTTCAAAGTGCTTGTCAACAGCGACTTGCCGAAACGACGGGGACGGCTCAGGAATACGTAATTGGACGCGGCATGCGTCAGGCGGTAGATGATTTCCGTCTTGTCTATATATAAATAGTTCCCGTTCCTTATTTTCTCGAACGTCTGTATCCCGATGGGATAAAGTTTGGTGGCTTGTGTCATACTCCGTTCCTCCATGTCATGATGTGCAATAGCAAAGATAGCGAAAGGTGAGCGCAGAGATAAACGAAAGCAAAGTTTTCCGGTTTGCCTATGCCGAACCGCATCCTATCTTCGTGAAGACAAAGATACAAAAATGAAGTGTCGCGTAAAAAATTTATTGCGGAATTTTTTCGCCTACAGGAGTTGTATGAATTCCGGTTCCACCTCCACGGCGGCGGCCAGCAACATCGGCAGTTCCACCAACAGGCGTTTCACGGTGGTGCCGCGTACGGTGACGAGGCTGCCCTCGTAGCCGTGGAGCGGGCCGCCGATGATGCGTATTTTGCGGTTGCGCATGGCCGGGGTGATTTCTTCGGGACGGTAGTATTTGGAAGAGACGGAAGAAGTCACGGCCAAGATAAAACGTTCCATGTCGGCCTCGCGTACGGTCATGGGTTCCATGAATCCACCGTATATATAGCGGTATTGCAGTTTGAGCCCGGGTCTCATGAAAGGGTCGAGCACGTCGCGTGTGCTGTGGGCGAAAAGCAAGTCGCGCATGTAAGGCACATCTTTCCAACCGTGCTTGCCCCTCCTTTCGATTGGTTTCTTTACCATCGGCGTGAAACATCTTACACCCCGTTCCGTCAGTTTTTCAAAAGCGGAGAGCTTGGCGTTGGGACGGCTCAAATCACGCAGGACATACCATTGGGGCGTTTCGTCCATCTTTCTCAAAGGGGTACTTTTATTACTCCAGCTTGTCTTTGCATTTTCTTGTTAGACAAGCTGTTAAGCTGAAGGTTGAAAAATAATCGGTTTCCCGGATTGTCTGTCCACATCGTTTTTCTGCCGCGTGTTTGTCGTTCCGTTTTCCCTTTGCGCTTTCGCACTTTTTGCGGTATATCTCTTGGTAAGAGAGCAACCGAATCTAATCATGGAAAAGTAAATAGTTATAAATCAGAAAGAAATAAGTCTGAAACCGCTTGCTTTTGTTTCGCAAACGGTATACAAATGCTATTTTGCAAAACAAGAGAAATAAAAGTTTCTGAAAAAAACAACTGTAAATTAGTATATTGTGTAATATTTTGTATAACTTTGTACCGTGGTTGCTCTCTTACCAAGAGAACGACCACAATGCTTTCCCTGAATTCTATCATTCTTTTTGTCATTTTGCTTTCGTTCCAATCCTTTCTCTGACAGGATGAAAGTAAGGAGGCCGTCCTTGCAGGGGTTGATTCTTCATCTGAAGTTCAAAACAAGGGCAACGGGGAGCTTTTTCAGATACATTTTTTTAGTTTCCACGGCTGTTTTTCGCTTTCGTTAACCCAAGGAGCACTTTTTTCTCAGGAGAAAAATTTTCCGTTCGGCTGAAAAAACATTTTTTTTCTCCGCATCCCGTCCCGTCGCTCTCTGCACGGCGATGAAAAGCATGGCTGAAAACGGAAAAACGGGTTGCTGCCATCGTCCCTTTTTATGCTATTTGGACGGTTGGGCAATACAAAATCGCGATGTCTTTTTGTAAGGCCGAATGCCTTGAAGCCTGCATATTTCATGCCTGCAAGCGCAGGATGCCGCCGTCCGGCAGACTTTTGGAAGGCATAACCTTGGAGTGGCTGTCATCTTGCTTTTTCCGGGACGCGCGAGAATCGCGTATTTGCGGACACGTCTTATGACGGCCTGAAATAAGCAAGCCTTGCGGGGATGAGATTGACGATTTGACAGAATGGCAATGAAGTACAAATAATTCTTCAATGTCTATGTAGGATATAATGAAAGGAGGACGACAAAAGAATAAGGCGTACCTTGCGGTACGCCTTATCCGTTGTTTGTTTGAAAGAAGTATTTAATAGAAGTTGTTTATGCTTCGGCAGGAGTTTCTGTAGTTTCCTCTGCGGGAGCATCAGCAGGAGCTTCCGCTTCAGCCTCTGCTTTTGCAGCAGCCTCGGCAGCTTTCTTCTCTGCTACTTTCTTAGCGATCTCTTCATTGACTTTCTTCTCAGCTTGCAGACGTGCTTCAGCGGCAGCCTTCTTCTCGGCGGCTTTCTTGGCTTCGAATGCTTCTAAGCCTTTCTGCTTGTCGTTCTTCCAAGCTTCGAATTTTGCTTGTGCGGCAGCTTCATCAAAAGCACCCTTCTTCACACCGCCACGAAGGTGCTTCATCATGTAGACACCTTCCTTGGACAAGATGTTGCGAACCGTGTCGGTAGGCTGTGCACCTACTTCCACCCAATAAAGAGCGCGATCGAATTTCAAATCTACAGTGGCGGGATTGGTGTTCGGGTTGTAAGTACCAATCTTTTCTGTAAACTTACCATCACGTGGTGCTCTTACGTCTGCAATAACGATGCTGTAGAAGGCGTAGCCCTTACGTCCGTTACGCTGCAATCTAATTTTTGTTGCCATAATTAATGTTTTGTTTTTAATATAGGTTTGAAATATGCCGTTAACTCGTAACGGCGGCGCAAAGTTACACTTTTTCTCCGACTTGCCAAAGGTTACCCTTTGTTTTTTAGGCGTTTTTTCTCTTCTCCGTCATTTCTTGATGCGCATGCTCGCCTTTATCATATATATAATAAGTAGAACATACATCAGCAGGGAGAGCCATTCGCTGGCCGGATTAGCCCACCAGGCGGAATAGTCGAACGAGATTCCTCCGAAACGCAGGGCTGCACTGACTACGCCCATCAAGGCTCCTCCGGCAATGAATCCGGAAGCGATGAGCGTACCTTTCTCGCCTCGTTCCTTGTTGACTTGCTCTTTGCTGCTCCGTGTGGTGACATACCAGTTGATAAGCCCGCCGACCAACAAGGGCAAGTTCAGTTCGAGCGGAATGAACATGCCTAAAGCGAAGGCAAGGGCCGAAACGTTGAAAAGGGTGAGAAGGATGGCAAGGGCCGTGCCGATACCGTAAAGCAACCAGGGGGCACCCGCACCGCTCATCAGCGGTTCGATGACGGCGGCCATGGCGTTGGCTTGAGGTGCGGCAAGTTGTCCGCTTGTGAATCCGTAAGTGTCATTCAATATCATGATGACTCCGGCCACGGTGGCGGCTGATACAAGGGTACCCAGAAACTTGAACGTTTCTTGTTTCTTGGGCGTGCTGCCCAGCCAGTAGCCGATTTTCAAGTCGGTGATGAAACTTCCGGCCGTGGAGAGGGCGGTGCAGACTACTCCGCCCATAATCAGTGCGGCCACCATGCCAGCCGGACCTTTCAGGCCGACGGCCACCATGATGACGGAAGCCAGGATGAGGGTCATCAGCGTCATTCCGGATACGGGGTTGCTGCCGACAATCGCAATGGCGTTGGCCGCAACCGTAGTGAAGAGAAAAGCGATAACGGCTACGAGAAGCACTCCGGTGAGCGTGAAGAGCAGGTTGCCTTCCATGACCCCGAAATAGAAAAACAACAGGATGGCCGCTAAGGTCAGGAGAGAGCCGACAGCTATGATTTTCATCGGCAGGTCCTTTTGTGTCCGGGGAACGACCGTGTCGCTCTTCCCCTTGCCTTTCATTTCTTGTGCAGCCAGACCCACAGCCCCCATGATGATTTTGCGGCTTTTGAAAATGCCGATGATACCGGCCATGGCGATACCGCCGATACCGATGCTTTTGGCATATTGGAAGATTTGTTCGGCACTGGCTTGGGAGGCTGTAACGAAAGAACTTCCGGTACTCACGACGAGGTCGGGGAACAACCATGAAATGGCCGGGACGATAACCCACCATACGGCCACGGAACCGCAACAAATGATGAGCGCATATTTCAAGCCCACGATGTATCCCATACCCAGCACGGCCGCCCCCGTATTGATTTTAAAGACGAGTTTGGTCTTGTCCGCCAAAACTTGTCCCCATTCCAAACAACGGGACGTGACGCTCTCGTTCCACCAACCTACGGTAGCGATGATGAAGTCATAAATGCCGCCTACGACTCCGGCCACGAGGAGCGGTAAAGCCTGATTGCCGCCTTTCTCTCCGGAAACCAATACTTGCGTGGAGGCCGTGGCTTCGGGAAAGGGATATTTGCCGTGCATGTCTTTCACGAAATACTTGCGGAAGGGGATGAGGAAAAGGATGCCCAAGACTCCTCCCAACACGGAGGCGATGAACACTTCTATGAAGTTCACCGTCATTTCCGGATATTTGTCTTGCAGGATATAGAGGGCAGGCAAGGTGAATATGGCTCCGGCCACAATCATACCGGAACATGCCCCGATGCTCTGGATGATGACGTTCTCTCCCAATGCCCCTTTCCGGTGGGTGGCTCCCGTCACGCCTATCGCGATAATCGTGATGGGAATGGCCGCCTCGAACACTTGTCCTACTTTCAGTCCTAAATAGGCTGATGCGGCCGAAAAGACCACGGCCATGAGCACGCCCCACAATACCGACCACACGGTCACTTCCTTATACGTGCGCTCCGGTGACATCAGAGGTTCATACTGCTCGCCTTTTTTGAGTTCCCGGAAGGCGTTTTCCGGCACTCCTGTCTGTTGCTTTGCGTTTTCCATTCAATCGTTGTTTTTATGAATTTTTATAAATTGCGACAAAGATATATATTTCACGGCAGAATGTACTTTCTTCTTTTGTAGAATTTCTTTAAATAGTTTAATTTATAATGTGAATCCCTCGCTATTCACTAATTTTGCAATTCAATTTAAAAGAAATCGCATGCTGCTGAAGCTTTATCATAGATATATATTATTATTTTTAGTCTTGATGTGCTTTGTCCCGCATACCTTGAAAGCACAGATTCGGGGACGGGTGACGGATGCCGACACGGGAGAACCTATTCCGTCGGTCAACGTATACTACGGAAAACAAAAGACTGTGGGAACCACAACCAATGACAAAGGCAGATACACTTTGCAAACACCGGAGAAAGGAGATACCCTTGTGTTTTCTTATGTCGGCTACCAGACGTATAAGGTATATATAAAGGCCGGAGAGAAAAAGACATTGAATGTCAAGCTTCAGAATTTGGACAAGGAATTGTCTGAGTTACTGGTAAAGCCGAAAAAGAGACGATATAGCCGCAAAGACAATCCTGCGGTGGAATTGATGCGGAAAGTGATAGCGGCCAAAGAGAAAAGCGACTTGAGACAGAACGACTATTACCGTTATGACAAGTATCAGCGTATCACTTTCGGCTTCAACAATATCACACAACACTTTATCGACAGCAGTTTTTTACGCAAATATCCGTTGTTGGTCAAACAGGTGGAATTCTGTCCGCAGACCCAAACCAACATCCTCCCCCTGACCTATAATGAGACTTCGTCGGAACATATATACAGGAAACAACCGGAGGCGGAACGGAATTTCATCCGGGGAACGAACTCGGAAGGCTTGAATGAACTGTTCGCCACGGGGGACATCGTGAACGTAGTCCTCCAGCGTTTCTTCGCCGACGTGAACATTTACGATAATTCGATCAATCTTTTGGAGCGTTACTTCACCAGTCCCTTATCTTCTACCAATGCCATTTCTTTCTATCAGTATTACATCATGGATACTTTGGACGTAGAAGGAGACAAGTGCATCGAATTGAGCTTCATTCCTCAGAATCCGCAGGATTTCGGGTTCTCGGGACGGTTGTGGGTCTTGGACGATGGGACTTATCAGGTGAAGCGTTGTCTGGTCAACCTGCCACTCCGCTCGAGTGTGAACTTTATCAGCAATATGGTGATAGAACAGGATTTTTCCACGCTCCCCAACGGTCAGCGGGTATTGGTGAAAGACAATATGATAGCAGAACTGGGCGCATTGAAGAAATACCATAATATGCTGATTAAGCGTACCACGGCTTATACCGGATTCGACTTTTCTCCCATTCCCGGCGAAAGGTTCGACCAACGCGAACAGCCAAGGGAAGGTACACCGGTCATCAAAGATGAAGACTTTTGGACACAGCACCGGACGGACACCCTGACCCGTTCGGAAGCCAACATGTCCACCATGGTACGGGACATGACCCGCAAGAAAGGCTTCGGTTGGATTATTTGGATTGTACGGGCCTTCGTGGAAAACTACGTGGAGACTTCTCCTCCGGGAAAAAAGAATTATGTGGATTTCGGGCCGGTCAACACGGTTGTTTCGTCCAATTTTATAGATAAGGTACGTTTCCGGGCCAGTGCGCAAACCACGGCCAATCTGAGCCCTCATCTCTTCCTGAAAGGATATGCGGCATACGGAGTACGGGACAAGAAATGGAAATACGAAGGAGAAGTGGAATATTCGTTTTTGAAGAAACAATATTCGCCGGAAGAGTTTCCGCGAAACTCGATAGCGATTTCTACCCGTTACGACGTAATGGCTCCCTCAGATGCCATGTTGCCTACGGACAAAGACAATGTGTTCACGTCGCTCAAGACGCAGACCATCGACCAGATGTCTTATTTCCGCCAATACAACATACGTTATGTGTATGAATTCGACAACCATTTCGGAATTACGGCACAGTTGCGCCATATCACTCAAAACCCGACAGGCACGCTGTTCTATCGTACGGTGGGCGGACAAATGGTGCCGGAACTGACGCAAAGCGAGGCGACGTTGAGTTTGCGTTACGCGCCGGGCGAAAAGGTGGTAGTCACGAAACAAAGACGTCATCCGGTCAATCACAATTATCCTATTTACACGTTAATGCACACGACCGGCTTCAAAGATGTTTTGGGAGGGGACTATGCTTCCAACTACACGGAACTGTCCGTGACAAAGCGTTTCTGGTTGAACTCATACGGGCGCATCGATATTTACGGTCGTGCGGGAGCGCAATGGAACAGGGTACCGTTTCCGTTGTTGATTACGCCTGCGGCGAATAATTCATATATCATACAGCGCAGCATGTTCAATATGATTAACAACATGGAATTCATGAACGACCGTTTCGTCTCGTTGGACGTGCAATGGGATTTGAGCGGCAAGCTGTTCAACCGGATACCCTTGCTCAAACATCTGAAATGGCGTGAGGTGATAGGTTTCAAGACGCTTTACGGCACGTTGACGGACAAGAACAACCCGTTTAAACAAGGGAATCAAAGCGATTTGTTCGAGTTCCCGTCACGGAACGGACAACCGACCAGTTTCGTAATGGGGGACACTCCCTATATGGAACTGAATGTGGGTATTCACAATATCTTCAAGATACTTCGTGTGGACTACGTACGCCGGTTGAATTATCTGAACGCACCCAATGCCAAGAAGAACGGCGTGAGATTCGTATTGCAGTTTGACTTTTAAGGAGGATTTGACATGGCAGCACCTTTGGCAGAAAGATTACGTCCGCAAATGCTGGACGATTACATCGGGCAAAAACATTTGGTCGGTCCGGATGCCGTTTTACGTAAGATGATAGATTCCGGTCGTATTTCTTCATTTATTTTATGGGGACCGCCGGGTGTCGGCAAAACGACTTTGGCGCAAATCATTGCCCACAGGCTCGAAACGCCGTTTTACACGCTGAGTGCGGTAACAAGTGGTGTGAAGGATGTCCGCGAGGTGATAGAAAAGGCTCGGAACAACCGTTTCTTTACCCAGGCCAGTCCGATTCTTTTCATTGACGAAATCCATCGTTTCAGCAAATCCCAACAAGACTCTCTCTTGGGGGCTGTGGAACAGGGAACGGTCACGCTGATCGGAGCCACGACGGAAAATCCGTCTTTCGAGGTCATACGCCCGCTTTTGTCCCGTTGCCAGTTGTATGTCTTGAAAAGCCTGACGAAAGACGACCTGCTGGAATTGCTGCACAAGGCTGTGGAAAGAGATATCATACTGAAAACGAAACATATCGAATTTCGTGAGACGGATGCCATGCTCCGGTATAGCGGAGGAGACGCCCGCAAGCTGCTGAATATTCTTGAACTGGTGGTAGAGGCTGACGGAACGGACCAAGTGGTTATCACGGACGCCGTCGTGGCCGAAAGGCTTCAGCAAAACCCGTTGGCATACGATAAGGGTGGAGAATTGCACTATGACACCATATCGGCTTTCATCAAAAGTATTCGGGGAAGCGATCCGGACGCCGCTTTGTACTGGTTGGCGCGAATGATAGAAGGTGGGGAAGACCCCTCGTTTATTGCGCGGCGACTGGTCATTTCCGCCAGTGAAGACATAGGTTTGGCCAATCCGAATGCACTGCTTTTGGCCAATGCCGCTTTTGAAGCTGTCATGAAGATAGGATGGCCGGAAGGGCGTATCCCTTTGGCCGAGGCTACGGTTTATCTGGCAACCAGTCCGAAAAGCAACTCGGCTTATAAGGGTATCAATGATGCCTTGCAGCTCGTACGGCAAACCGGGAATTTACCTGTACCGTTGCACTTGCGCAATGCGCCTACCCAACTTATGGAAGAATTGGGGTACGGCAAGGACTATAAGTATGCACATGACTATCAGGGGCATTTCGTGGAACAGCAATTTTTACCCGACGACATTCGTAACAAAAGAATCTGGCATGCGCAAGAGAATGCAGCGGAAGCTAAATTGCAGGAACGGATGCTGCATTTATGGAAAGACCGCTATAAATAATTTTTGCCTTGTCCCCTTTCCACGGAGTTTATGAAAACACCTTTCATCTTTCAGAGTAAAAGGCAATCTGTTGACGTATAGTGTGTTACGGAATGAAGGATAAAAGAGTCATCTTTCAGTTTCCCTTCATGACCGTGAACAGTGGACAGTTTGGCTTACGTTATTGAATCGTTCGGCTGAGAAAAAAAGTGTTTCTTCAGCCGAACGATTTTCCAATCTCAGGAGATTGAAATGACAGGCGGCTGAAGGATGACTGAAACATCTTTCAGGTTTCAATATCTTCATTATGAATATGATAGACTCTATCCTGAAGGATGAAGGATGTTTTTGCAAATTCTATTGCGCTAATCTGTATTTTTTGTGAGGCTGTTCCATGGAATTTTGCTAACTTTGTCTTTTCATATCTACATTGTTAAATAGAAAACGCTACAAATACAGATGAAAAGCGATATAGAAATTGCCCGCGAGTGCCGATTGAAGCCGATTGAAGACATTGCCCGCCAAGTACAGATTCCTGTGGATGAATTGGAACATTATGGGAAATACATTGCCAAAGTGCCGGAATCACTGATTGACGAGAAAAAAGTAGAAAACAGTAATTTGATTTTGGTTACGGCCATTACTCCCACGAAGGCCGGTATAGGCAAGACTACCGTTTCGGTAGGTTTGGCTTTGGGACTAAGCTACATTGGGAAAAAGAACATCGTGGCTTTGAGAGAACCTTCTCTCGGTCCGTGTTTCGGTTTGAAAGGCGGTGCGGCTGGAGGCGGTTATGCCCAGATATTGCCGATGGACAAAATCAACTTGCATTTTACGGGGGATTTCCATGCTGTTACTTCGGCTCATAATATGATTGCCGCTTTATTGGACAACTACATCTATCAGCATCGGGATGAAGGTTTTGCCATGAAAGAAATTTTGTGGAAACGCGTGTTGGACATTAACGACCGAAACTTGCGTTATGTCGTAACCGGACTGGGAGCCAAGACGAACGGGGTCACGATGGAAAGCGGTTTCGACATTACTCCGGCATCTGAAATCATGGCAATTCTTTGCTTGTCGAAAGATGAACATGACCTGCGTCGCAGAATCGAGAACATATTGTTGGGCACTACAATCGAGGGAAAACCGTTCCGCGTAAAAGACATGGGAGTGGCCGGGGCAATATGCGTACTTTTAAAAGATGCCTTACATCCCAATTTGGTACAAACCACGGAAAACACACCGGCTATCGTGCACGGAGGACCTTTTGCCAATATCGCACACGGATGCAACTCCATATTGGCCACCAAACTGGCTATGACGTACGCGGATTATGTGGTGACGGAGGCCGGTTTCGGAGCAGATTTGGGAGCGGAAAAGTTCTTCAACATCAAATGCCGGAAGTCCGGCTTGAATCCTAAACTCACCATACTTGTCGCTACGACCCAAGGTTTGAAAATGCACGGTGGGGTAGCGTTGGAAGATATTAAGAAGCCTCATTCGGAAGGGTTGAAGAAGGGTTTTGAGAATCTGGACAAGCATATCAGGAACATGCAGACCTTTGGGCAGACGGTAGTGGTTTGTTTCAATCGTTATGCAACGGATGTGGATTCGGAAATAGAGTTGTGCCGCGAGCATTGTGAGAATATGGGAGTAGGCTTTGCCGTGAACAATGCTTTCTCGGAAGGCGGAAAGGGAGCAGTAGAGCTGGCCGAACTTGTGGTGGACACTATTGCCAACCGCCCATCCCGTCCGGTCGTGTTCTCCTATACAGACCGTGATAATATCGAGACGAAAGCGGAAAAAGTAGTTCGTCAAGTGTATGGAGCCGACGGTGTCGTTTTCTCAGCCGCAGCCCGTAAGATGTTGGAAAGAGTACGTCAGTTGGGCATAGAGGATTATCCCGTCTGTATAGCCAAAACGCAATATTCATTTTCGGCAGATGCCCATGCATACGGAGTGCCGCACGGATTTAAAGTGCAAATTCGGGATATAGTAGTCAATTGCGGAGCCGAAATGATCGTACTGATAGCCGGGGATATATTGAGAATGCCCGGATTGCCGAAATCTCCCCAAGCGGAACGGATTGATTTAATCGACGGAAGAATAGAAGGGCTTTCTTGACACATTTGGGCGAATATCACGGGACCTGATTTATAGGGTATATGAAAAAGCCGACGTTTTGTATAACAGGAAGAAAGAATCTTTCGGCTATATGCGTGTCTGTCATATTAGGATTATGTATAGGAGTCGGATATCATTGGTATGCCTCTTCCTGTCCGGACAAAACAAGAGTCGGAAAAGTAGATTCCCTGAATACTAAAGCTCGTTTGGTGCGCTACGTCCATCCGGACAGTGCGTTACTGTTTGCCCGGAAAGCAGCCCGTATGGCCCGGAATTATGCGGACGGGCGAAGCGAGGCCTTAAATCATCAAATGTTCATTTGCTTCTTGCGAATGGACTTTGATGAGTGTATAGACTTATATAGTCGGATTCAGCAGTCCACCAGTAACCAGATAGAATTATTGGTGAGCGAAGTGAATATGATGATGATATGCCAACGTGCCGCACAAAACCGTTTGTTCTTCGATTATTATAACCGCGCACTTGAAAGGATTCAACGTATCAGAGAAGAATATGATGAAGTGAAAGGTCGTAATAAAGAACGGTTGGACTACGCCATGACGGAATTCAGTTTGGCCACGGCTACCAACTATATCAGTCTGATGCAAGAGCAAGAGGCTGAAAAGGAACTTTCGACGATTGATACGGATGGCTATATACGTCAAAATAAAGCTTTACTTATTTACTTTTATTACCTAAACGGTTTGATTTGCCAAAATCGCTTGGATCTGGGAAAAGAGCGTGTAGTAGATGCGTTCGATTATTTCTATCTGGCCTACTCTTACGCCGAACGCCTCGGTAACATTTACTTCTCCTCCATGTTGGAACAAGTCTTTTCGGAGATGTTTGCTCGACCGAAAAACTATGATATCATTAAGACCTACCGTAAAGTTGAATTGGATTATTTGTACAATTCATTAGTTACGGAGAAACTTAAAGAGGCCGGATTTCCTGTATCCCTGCGCCTTTCTACTGCATTGGCTCAAAAGGCATTGTCCAATGCCGAACAATGCGGAAATCTGTTACTAAAGATTAACGGATTCCGAGTGTTGGGAAATGCCATGTTTGCCAAGGGGGAATATTATAGGGCTTTGAATTGTTTCGAGACAGCTTTGTCTTATTTGAATCTTCATCATCAAATTTATTATCCGGAAGACAAAGAGCGATTGCTGACGTCTTTTGAAAGCCGGAAAGACTCGGCAGTAGACATGTTATGGTCGAAAGACAGTGAATTCCAAACCGTTCCGGGCTATTTGACTTACATTCGGGAGCGTTTAAGTGCAACGTACAGCGCGTTGAATGATAAACAGAAATCAGATTACAACCGAAATCTGTATCTGGACTTGATGGATTTTACCCGTCAAGACAAATCTCTCGAAAGCCGTGTAGATATGGTGGCGCAAGACAACAAGATATTAAACACACTTCTGGGAGCTATTATTTTACTGACTCTTGTTTGTGGCTTTTTCCTCTTTTTATATGCACGCAAATGGAAACTGCGGGATGCCAAACAATATTCTTTATTGAAAGATATGTCCGAATGGTTTATGGAGGTAGCTTTCACCAAATCGGAAGAAGGACTGGAAGAAGTGCTCAATGCCTATCCTTGGATAAAAAAGGAAAAACGAATCCTTCATGAAATCCTCCGCCCTTATATCAAATGGACGGAAAAGAACCGCATCCTGTCCGACCGAATGGATGAGGAAAGGATGCAGCTTCGTGAAGAATATCTGCAAAGTGAAAGGCAAATAGCCCGCGACAAGAAGAAAAACATATCCAAACGGGCGAAAGTTTCTTTAGTACATTCCATCATGCCTTTTATCGACCGTATTTTGTATGTGGTACGCCGGATGGAAAGCAAAAATCAATATGATCGAGGTACTTTGACCTATATAGGTGAACTTGCAGACGAAATCAATTGCTACAATGATGTACTCGCCGAATGGATTCGTATGAACCGGGGCGAGTTGGAACTGACAATAGAAAGTTTTCCACTACAAGACTTATTCAAGTTACTGGATAAGAGCCAGTATAATTTCAAACGCAAAGGTATTGACTTTTTAGTGGAACCGACGGATGCATGGGTAAAAGCAGACCGTGCCCTTACCTTTTTCATGCTCAACACTCTGACAGACAATGCACGTAAATTCACGCCTTCGGGAGGGCAAGTCACAGTATGTGCAACAGAAATGACGGACGCTGTGGAAATTAAGGTCTCAGATACTGGATGTGGACTTACAGAGTCTGAGATAGCACTGATTTTATCTTCGAAAATCTATGATGCTCAACAGATAGGAGTCAATTCTTCAACCGTACGCCATGAAAAAGGAAGCGGTTTCGGCTTGTTGAATTGCAAAGGTATTATCGAAAAGTACAAGAAGTCGGGAGAGTTCTTCAAAGTATGCTGTTTCCATATCGAAAGTGAAGAAAATAAAGGAAGCTGCTTTTCTTTTCGCTTACCTAAGGGAATAAGACGAAAGAGCATGATGGTACTGACGTTTATTTTCTATTTACTCACTTACGGTCAGTATATGTATGCTTTCCGACCCAACATCAGTGCTCTTCCTCATGAAGAGGCAGACATGGATTACGGAGAACTTAAATGGGCGGTGTTTTATGCCGACTCGGTCTATTTTGCCAATGTTCACGGTGATTACGACCGCAGTATGCAATATGCCGATTCCACCTTTAAATATATCAACCGTTATTATGAAGACTTCTTGCCGGAAGAATGCGTAAGCCGCCAACTGACAGCTACAGGAAGCGGCATGGAAGAACTTGAATGGTTATCTTTAGGAGTAAAGGCCGACTACTTTCTGATTATGGGATTTCGGAATGAGATGGCTATTGCGGCATTGGCGTTACATGATTGGGAGAAATATGAATTCAACAACAGACAGTTCACGCATTTATATAAACTGTTGACCAAAGACGATTCTTTAGAGGAATTTTACATCCGGCAGCGTAACACACAGATAAACTTGTCGGTCAGTCTGGCCTTATTGGTTTTCATGCTCTTTATTTTTTCCGTCTTAATATACATTGTTTATTTTCGTCGTCGAATTCTGTTCCGTTTCAACGTAATGCAGGTTCTCGAGACCAATCATGCCATGCTGAATGTCATTGAAATGTATGCACGTCCCGAACGTACGGACGAATTGATGTTTCAGCTCCTATCGGTTGTATTGTCCCGACTTAAGGAATTGCATGAAATAAATAGCGTCCGTTTGTTGTTATATCGGGGAAAAGGAGAGAAGATAGGAACGTTTTTACAAGGCAAAGAAGATTATGGAGTTTTGGCAGATTCTCTACTCAGTCAGGCTTATGAAACGGAAAATGCCGTTTTTGATGAAATGTCCAACACACAAATTTACCCTTTGCTTCTTCGCCTAAACGGGAACGAACGTCTCTGTATCGGTTCTGTAGCAGTCAACTATGGAACTTACCGGATGCAAAAAGAAGATTTTATTTTTGAGAATTATATCGTAAACTATCTGGCCATTTTACTGTATGAAGCGGTCATACAGCGGGGGCAAGACCTGGAAAATGTGGAAAGTGCGGAGAACGAGAAACAACGTTCTTTGTACGAAAGAACACGTATCAAAGTACAGAATCAGATTTTGGATAACTGTCTTTCTACCATCAAACACGAATCGATGTATTATCCCAGTCGCATGAAACAAATCATACGGAAATTGGAAGAACAGGAGGAACATCATGATTTGAAAACATCCATTTATTCATTAAGGGAGCTTGCCGAATATTATAAAGAAATATACACTCTGCTGTGCGCGCAGGCAGACCGGCAGATTGACACAGGATACTTTAAATGTGAGAAACTCTCTCCGCACGTCATCGGGAAAGAGTGGATGAAAACCATAGAAGTTTGGAGAAAGAAAAAGGCCTATGACCTTCGCCTGTCTTTTGTAGATGAGTTGCAACAAAATAGTTTTATGAATGTAGATGCTACATTGGTACGCTTCATGTTGGAGACCTTGACGAAAGAATGGGCAACTCGATTGGCGGAACGAGAAAAAGGAGGTTGTTTGACTCTTTGTACATCGGAAGACGATGGTTTTGTCCGTTTTACGTTACAATCCTCCGTTCGGATTTATGATCCGGAAGAAGCTGTAAGGCTATTCCAACCGGATGTCAAGCATTATCCCTATTTGTTGTGCAAGGAAATTGTTCGAGAACATGATAAACTAAATAATTTTTGCGGTTGCCGTATCAATATCGAGACTGATGTGCATTCTTCCGGATGCAGTATATGGTTTACCGTACCTAAATATAGATGAAATGGGAATGGATTCTTTTAAAATCATTATTGTCGAAGACGTTAAACTGGAGTTAAAAGGAACTGAAGAAATCATCCGTACGGAACTCCCGGAAGCCGAAATTATCGGAACGGCAATGAATGAAGGCGAGTTTTGGTGCCTGATTAAGAAAGAAGTGCCGGATTTGCTGTTATTAGATTTGGGATTGGGCGGTTCCACGACCATCGGAGTAGACATTTGCAGACAAGTCCGGTTGACCTATCCCGAATTACGTATCCTGATTTTCACAGGAGAAATACTGAACGAACGCTTGTGGGCCGATGTATTGAAAGCCGGAGCGAATGGCATTATCCTGAAAACAGGTGAACTGCTTACGCGTAACGATGTACGCCAAGTGATGGATGGCCGTAATTTTGTTTTCAACGAGCCTATTCTGGAAAAGATCGTAAGCCGCTTTATGAAATCTGTGGAATCGGAACGTTTACATAAAGATGCACTCATCCATTATGAAATCGATGAATATGACGAACGTTTCCTTCGCCATCTGGCATTGGGTTATACGAAAGAAATGATAACCAACTTGCGCGGAATGCCTTTCGGCGTAAAGAGTTTGGAGAAAAGACAAAATGACTTGATTTCACGCTTATTCGACACCAACGAAAAGGGCGGAATCAATGCCACCCGCTTGGTTGTGAAAGCATTACAATTACATATTATAGACTTAGAACATTTGGAACCGGATGAGGAATAGATTCATGATATACCGGAAAGGGCATAGTGTGGCTTCCGCACTGTTGTTCGTTTTGTTGATTGCACATCTGCTTTTGCCTTTATTGGCATGGTTGGGAAGTGCGGCGGGATTTCCTTTGGGTAATCTGTTTTCCAGCGAGGGAATACGATGGTATTATCTTCATATTCAAGATTGTTACCGTTCTCCGTTCATGACCGTAGTCTTTCCCGTCGTTTTGGTACTTGGAGCGATAGAGCGTTCCGGCTTGTCTGAAATTATAGAGGATTCTGTCAGTAAAGGTGTGCTATCTCTGACTTATCGACAACGTAAGGCTTGCCTTATGGCTGGTACATTCCTGTTATTGTACCTAGCGGGAATGCTACTTTTGTTATTCGGACCATATGCCATATTGCTCAGTGTGACAGGACATCTTTATCCATCTCCTTTCGTGTCCGGCATCTTGCAAACTATGTCTTTGGGTTTTGTCCTGACCTCGTTATTATACGCTGTCCTGAGCTTTCATTTACGAGGCTGGCAGGAATGCTTGTCTGTACTGTATTGGGGAATCCAACGTTATGATGTATGGATTCTCATCTCCATGTTGGCCGTGCAACTCTACAATGCCTTATGCTATGTATGGAACGGACCCTAAAGAGGATGGGCGGAAAGTTTTCAAGACTTAAAGGAGCGTCATCCTTAGGCATTCAGGCGAAAATATCTATTTTGATGTAAGTATTAGAAAAAACATGATAAAAGATTTTTTGAAAAGGATAGAGGAAGAACTTAATGAAGAACAGCGTCGGGCCGTCTGTTACGACAAAGGCCCTTCGTTGGTGATAGCCGGAGCAGGGTCGGGCAAGACACGGGTATTAACCTATAAAATAGCCTACTTACTGGAGCGAGGATGGAAACCATGGAACATTCTGGCACTGACTTTCACCAATAAGGCTGCGCGGGAAATGAAAGAGCGTATCGCCCGGTTGGTAGGCCATGAACTTGCAGCCGGATTATGGATGGGAACGTTTCACTCCGTCTTTTCCCGTATCTTGCGGAAGGAAGCCGATAAAATCGGGTTTTCTTCCTATTTTACCATCTACGACCAGGCCGACTCACGAAATCTGATAAAGACCGTTATCCGTGAAATGGGGCTTGACGACAAAACCTATAAACCGGCAAGCATAGCAGCCCATATTTCCAACGCCAAAAACCGCTTGATACTGCCGGAAGCCTATCTGTCCGACAATGCTGTACGAATGGCAGATCAGGCGGCCAAGATACCGATGACGGGAGAAATCTATCTTCGCTACATGTCCCGTCTTCAGCAAGCCGACGTGATGGACTTCGACGATTTATTGCTCTATACTTATATATTGCTCAAAGAACATCCCGAGGTCTGCGAGCGATATGCGGACAAATTCGATTTCGTTTTGGTGGATGAGTATCAGGACACGAATTATGCCCAACACTGTATCATATGGGAATTGACCCACAAGAAACAACAGGTGTGCGTAGTGGGAGACGATGCACAAAGCATTTATAGCTTTCGTGGAGCAAACATTGATAATATCCTTAATTTCACGCAGAAATATAACAATGCGAAGTTGTTTAAACTGGAACAGAACTACCGTTCTACAAAGACAATCGTTTCGGCTGCCAACAGTTTGATAAGCCATAACGACCGACAGATACCGAAGGATGTTTTCAGCGACAAGGAGAAAGGTTCGCCCCTTCATGTGTATTCCGCTTATAGCGATATCGAAGAAGCCGAAATCGTGGTAAACCAAATCGCAGCATTGCGGAGAAAAGAAAAAATGGAATATGATGATTTTGCCATTCTTTACCGTACCAACGCACAGAGCCGCACTTTTGAAGAGGCTTTGCGCAAACGGGGTATGCCTTATCGGATTTACGGAGGACTTTCGTTCTACCAACGAAAGGAAATAAAAGATGTGATAGCCTATTGCCGTTTGACCGTAAATCCCCACGACGAAGAGGCTTTCAAACGGGTCGTCAATTATCCGGCACGAGGGATTGGCCAGACCACGGTGGATAAGATTGTATCCGCAGCCTCCACAGACGGGGTCAGCTTGTGGGAAGTGGTGTCTCGTCCCGAAGAACATTCCTTGCCCGTAAACAAGGGTACGATGGGTAAATTGAAGGCGTTCACGGATATTATCTTCGGTTTCATCGAGAAAACAGAGCTGATGGATGCCGCCTTTCTCACACAGGAAATCATCCGTGAAAGCGGTATAATGAGAGAGATTATTCAAGATGTGAGCCCGGAAGGAATGAGTCGTCAGGAGAATGTGCAGGAACTTTTGAGTGGCGTACAGGAATTCGTCTCCAGACGTTTGGAGGAAGGGCAAAGCACCGGACTCAGCGATTTCCTACAAGAAGTATCGTTATTGAGCGATTTGGACGAAGACGAAAGTGACGAACAACACAAAGTGACATTGATGACGATTCACTCGGCCAAAGGGTTGGAGTTTCCGGTGGTATTCATCGTTGGAATGGAAGAAAATCTATTCCCAAGTCCGATGGTGGGAAACAGCCAACGCGCATTGGAAGAAGAACGTCGTCTTTTTTATGTGGCTATTACCCGTGCCGAACGTTATTGTTCTCTAAGTTTTGCCCGCAGCCGCTATCGTTTCGGTAAAACGGAATTCAGTAACCCGAGTCGTTTTCTGCAAGACATAGACCCACGATATGTGGAAATGGATGCTCAAGATGGTTTTTCGTTCGGACAGACAAGGCGAAGGAATTTTGCGAGTGAGCGAGTGCAGACCGAGTTCCGATCGAGTCTGTCGAGCGTGAACAAATTATGCAAATATGAAGACGAAGATGATTACGGTACATCTTATCGGGAACGTCATCACCGCGCTTACGGAGAAGGTGTCGGGACAAGTTCTCCGATAGTAGCAAAAGTTTCCGGTTTGAAACCTTTGGGAAGCGTAAACCGACAAGTTCTCATGCAAGATGCAAAGCACGGCGACACAGAGCATCCCGTTGTTCCGTCGCCATCGGCATCAGCCAAGGGTAACAGTGAGCTACGGGCAGGCATGCGGATTGAGCATGAACGTTTTGGTATGGGAGTGGTGAAAGCTGTCGAAGGCAGCGGAGAGAACACCAAAGCCACCGTGGAGTTTCAAAATACGGGCACCAAGCAACTGCTGTTGCGGTTTGCCCGCTTTAAAATCATGTCGGCAGAATAAAGCGATAAAAAATAGTATTTGGATTTTCATTGCCGGAGAGTATTATAAGCAACAAATCGGAATTTAACGGGAAGAAAAAATGGAGAAGAAATTATCTGAAATGAGTTTAGAAGAATTATGGAAGCTATTTCCCATCTATTTGACAGAGCATCAGCCCTATTGGAAAGAATGGTACACTGATGAAGAGAGCTTTTTGAAAAACAGAGTTCCTAAAATAGAGAGAATAAGCCATATGGGAAGTACAGCTATTAATTCTATTTATGCAAAACCAATTATTGATATTCTCGTAGAGATTTCAAAAGATTATTGCTTATTTGACTATAAAGAAGTGATTGTAAAAAGCGGTTATACTTGTATGTCTGAAACTTCTGATAGACTTTCTTTTAACAAGGGATATACAGAAGAAGGGTTTGCCGAGAGGGTGTTTCACCTACACCTAAGATATATTGGGGATAATGATGAGTTATATTTTAGAGATTATCTTATTGAGCATGCCAATATTGCTATCGAGTACGAGAGAATGAAATTGAAATTATGGAAGAAATATGAATTTAATAGAGATGATTATACAAATTCTAAAACAGATTTCATTCAAAAATACACCGAGAAAGCAAAGTTGGAATATGGAGATAGATATTAATCAAAGCCATAATCAATAAAAAAAATAGCCGGAGGAAATGAGTTCTCCGGCTATTTTTATAAAGTCATTTCACGTCCGTATAACCATCGGCACAAAGCAGTTCCACTATACGCTGCATCCATTCCCCCTGAATGATGATTTCACCGTCTTTCACGGCACCGCCTACGCCGCACTTCGTCTTCAGCATCCGCCCCAGTTCTTTCAAGGCGGCCTCTGCACCGACGAAGCCTTTCACCACGGTGACCACTTTTCCACCGCGATTCTTGCGTTCGATACCCACTCTCAGTTTCTGTCGGTTTTTGGGAGGCGTGTCAGCCTCCTTTTCCTCGCCGCTATCGAATGCGAAATCAGGGTTGGTGGAATACACCATCCCCAATCTCGATTTCCAGTCGTTGTCCTTTGCCGACATGGCTCAATCCTCCATCAGTTTCCGGTAACGGATGCGTTTCGGTTCTTCCAGTCCGAGACGTTTCATCTTGTTGCTTTCGTATTCCGAGTAACTGCCCTCGAAGAAGAATACATTACCATCGCCTTCGAAAGCAAGAATGTGCGTACAGATACGGTCGAGGAACCAACGGTCGTGGCTGATGACCACGGCACAACCGGCAAATTCTTCCAGACCTTCTTCCAAAGCCCGGAGCGTGTTCACGTCGATGTCGTTCGTCGGTTCGTCGAGCAGCAACACGTTACCCTCTTCTTTCAGGGCCATGGCCAAATGCAAACGGTTGCGCTCACCTCCGGAGAGTACGCCGCATTTCTTTTCTTGGTCGGCCCCGGAGAAATTGAACCGGCTCAGGTATGCACGGACATTGATGTCGCGGTTTCCCATACGCATTAACTCGTTACCGCCGCTCATGACTTCATACACGCTCTTTTCCGGAGAAATGTCCTTATGCGTCTGGTCTACGTAGGCTAATTTGACGGTTTCACCGACTTCGAACGTACCGCCGTCTGCATGTTCCAACCCCATAATCAAACGGAAAAGCGTAGTCTTACCCGCACCGTTGGGACCGATGACGCCCACGATACCGTTGGGTGGAAGCATGAAATTCAGGTCGTTGAACAATATCTTATCGCCAAAAGCCTTCTGCACGTGTTGCGCTTCGATAACCTTGTTACCCAAACGCGGACCGTTCGGAATGAAGATTTCCAACTTTTCCTCTTTCTCCTTCTGATCCTCGTTAAGCAATTTGTCGTATGAATTCAGACGGGCTTTACCCTTGGCCTGCCGTGCCTTCGGTGCCATACGCACCCATTCCAATTCGCGTTCCAAAGTCTTCCGCCGCTTGCTGGCTGTCTTCTCCTCCTGTTCCATGCGTTTGGTCTTCTGTTCCAACCAAGAAGAATAGTTGCCTTTCCATGGAATACCCTCGCCGCGGTCAAGTTCCAGAATCCATCCGGCCACGTCGTCCAAGAAATAACGGTCGTGCGTCACGGCAATTACCGTGCCTTCGTATTGGTTTAAATGCTGCTCCAGCCAATCGATGCTTTCGGCATCCAAATGGTTGGTCGGCTCGTCGAGCAACAACATGTCCGGTTTCTGCAACAAGAGGCGACAAAGTGCCACGCGTCGGCGTTCTCCTCCCGAAAGGTTTTCCACCGACTGGTCGGCCGGTGGACAGCGCAAAGCATCCATGGCACGTTCCAATTTGCTGTCCAGATTCCAAGCATCCGTAGCGTCGATGATGTCCTGCAATTCCCCCTGACGGGCAAACAAGGCATTCATCTTATCTTCATCCTCGTAATATTCCGGAAGACCGAATTTCTGGTTGATTTCTTCATATTCCGTCAGGGCATCCACGATAGGCTGTACCCCCTCCATGACCACTTCCTTCACGGTTTTGGACGGATCCAACTGCGGTTCCTGAGGCAGATATCCCACGCTGTACCTCGGCGAGAATACCACTTCGCCTTGGAAATCCTTGTCCAGTCCTGCGATAATTTTCATCAAGGTGGATTTTCCGGAACCGTTCAAACCGATGATGCCGATTTTAGCCCCATAGAAGAAACTCAGGTAGATGTTCTTCAACACTTGTTTGTTGGTCTGGCGGATGGTCTTACTCACGCCGACCATGGAGAAAATGATTTTCTTGTCGTCTACTATTGCCATAAGTTGTTTTTTGTTTTTATGGAGTTAAATGAATAATCCGATGGAAAGCAATGCCCCGAACAGGAAGATGTTGCGTGCCGTTTCGCCTAATACGCCGTTCAGTTCCCGGCCTCGTTTGAGCCTCGTCATGCGTCTCCAAGTGACGGTATGCGGTATGAGATAACACACCGGAAGGAGGGCTGCCACAGGTTTTCCCGAGAGCCACATCGTCTGGCAAAGCCCCACAGCCGCAATGCCGAGCCAAAGATAAAGATTTTCTGCGGCTTTTTCGCCTATTCGTACAACTAAAGTGATTTTTCCACCGACTTTGTCGTTGTAGCGGTCACGATAGTTGTTCACTACGAGCAGGCAGTCTATCACCAGACCGCAGGCCAAAGACAACGCCCATACCTCGGGAACTACCGTACCGCTCTGCAGATAGTACGTGGCACCCACCGGAACGAGACCGAAAAACACCAGTACGAGCAGGTCGCCCAACCCGAGACGAGCCATGCAGGTGGTATAAAGGAAACAGAACACCACACAGCATACCCCGACGAGCACCATCGTCCATCCGCCGTACCACATCAACGGCAAGCCGGTGAGGCAGGAGAGGAGCGTGGTACAAATGATTCCCCGGCGCATGGCAGGCAATGTAATCCAACCTTCGGCACAGGCGCGTTTCGGACCGAGACGCTTCTCGTCGTCCAACCCTTTCCGGAAATCGTAATAATCATTGATGAAATTGGCGTCGATTTGCATGAAGAATGCAAAAAGGAAGCACAATAAGGCCGGAACCGGACGGAAGAATCCGTCGGCCCAAGCTGCTGAAATCCCGATCATGACCGGCACGGCCGCTCCCGTCAAGGTCTTGGGGCGTGCGGCCAGAATCCATGCATGCGGTGAGTTCGTGGAGATATGAGACATATTTGCCATGGGTAAGAATCGCTATAATTTTATACGTAAATAGGTACGGTCGTCAAAAGACTCGTTTCCGGCGGCCACTCCTTTGGTGGACGGGTGTTCTCCGATGCGTAACGGGTCTTCGGCCAAAGAGCATGCCAATAACCGTTCGGTTTCCTCCAACGTATCGGCCAACACCGGATAGCCGTCCGATGCCAAAATCAATTCTTGGGTGTCCGACGGGAGAGGCAAGACGCGAATCTGGGACAGGTCAACCGGGAAGCCGTCGAGGACAGCGTATCCAAAAGGCCCGGCATCATCGGCATTCTGGAAAGCACACTGGTCTTTCAAGTGCGTCCAAATCCACTCACGCCCTACATCGCGAGTGCACAAGTCTGCGATGGAATGGCCTTTTCGGAGCAAATGCCGGAGCACATCGGCGCGTATTCCTGCGAGGATGCTGTCCGTAGGTTTAGGATTCGTATAAGTCATCCCGTTGAAACGGCACAAACAATCTCCTATCATCCAAACTTCATGCCTGTGAACGGAGTAAACCACCGCACTGGCCGTCATACGGCTCTCCGCATGGCGTGCGGCCTCTTCGTATAACCCGTGCACTTCATAATAATGACGGATGGCAGAAGTGAGGCAAGCTGCCGCCGTGGCTGCATCGGCATCTTTTGGAAGACAGGGTATGGATGCACGAAGCACTTCCATGGCCATTCTTCCGGAACTTTTTCCGTCCATACGGAGTGTCCCTTTACTGGTAGAACCGTCGATAACCGCAAAAAAGTCACGACTTTCCGCTATTCCGTCTTCGCATAGCCCTGTTCCGTCCGTCTCCTGCTTCTCTTCGGGGATTTTGAAGAAATCGCTCCCGCTCGGCTGACTTCGAGCAAGCTCGGTCTGCGCTCGCTTGCTCGCGATTTTCCCCTTTTGAAAACGTTCGACGACTGTGACCGGACCGGTCTTCGGGGCGGTGTCGTCTGCCTTCCAAGTCATAATGTGCATTACCTTTTTTATTCCATTCCATCGGACGTGTACGGTCGAAAAGCTTGTCTGCCAAGTCCGTTCTTCCGATACGCCGCAGTTCCGCTTTTATTTTTTGCTGTTCTTCCGGCTTATACCAGAAGAAGAACATCCGTTGTGCCAGTTTTTCACGAGGCGATTTCGCGCTATACACCGGTTCGAGTGTATAAGGATGATAACCTGTGGCCCAAGCCTCGGTGCTCACGGTCATGGGCGTAGGCGTAAAGTCTTGCACCTGTTCCAGTTGGAAATCCATCCTTTTCGTCAGTACAGCTAACTCCGCCATGTCTTCTTCCGTACATCCCGGATGGCTGCTGATAAAGTAAGGGATGATTTGTTGGCGGAGGCCGGACTCCCGGTTAATACGATCGAAAATGTCCTTAAACTCCCCGAATTGCCGGAAAGAGGGTTTACGCATCAGCTCAAGCACACGATCCGACGTGTGCTCCGGAGCAACCTTCAGCCGACCGCTTACGTGGCGCGTAATCAGTTCACGGGTGTATTCGGCATTCACTTGGTTGATACGCGCGTCCTTTGCATCATGCAAAAGCAAGTCGTAACGCACCCCGCTGCCGATATAGCTCCGCTTGATGCCCGGCAAAGCGTCTACGGCATGGTAAATGTCCAGCAAAGCCGTGTGGTCGGTATTCAGGTTAGGGCATATTTCCGGATGAATGCACGACGGACGCTTGCACCTCTCGCACGCCTTCAGGTTTTTCCCCTTCATGCCGTACATGTTGGCCGAAGGGCCGCCCAAGTCGGAAAGATTACCCTTGAAATCGGGCATTTCCGTGATTTGCCTGACTTCTTTGAGAATACTTTCCTTGCTGCGGTTGACGATGAACTTGCCCTGATGGGCGGAAATGGTGCAGAACGCACATCCTCCGAAACATCCCCGATGCAGGTTTACCGAAAACTTGATCATCTCGTACGCCGGGATGCGCTTCCCCTTGTATTTGGGATGGGGCAGACGGGTGTAGGGCAAGTCGAACGAATGGTCGATTTCATCCTGCGTCATCGGCGGATAGGGCGGATTGACCACCACGTACCGTCCGCCGATGGGCTGGATGATACGCTGCGCGTGGTATTTGTTACTTTCTTCCTCAATATGCCGGAAATTTTCGGCCTGCGCCTTCATGTCTTTCAGACAGGTCTCATGGGCGTGCAGGATGAGGTCGTCGGCAACAATTCCGCCGGGAATATCCTCCTTATTATATATAGATACCGTTTGGGGAACGCAATGCCCATGCGTAATCACGTCGCGGAAGGCCTTCAGGCCGACGCGGGCCGTGCCATCCTCCGCATAATCCAGATGGGCATTTCCGTCCTCTATGGCCATCTGTAGGTGGTTTGAAATCTCCACCACCGCCTTTTCTCCCATGCCATATATAATCATGTCGGCTCCGCTGTCGCATAAGATGGACGGGCGGAACCGCTCCTGCCAGTAATCATAATGCGTCAGACGGCGCAGAGAGGCTTCTATTCCCCCCAGTATGACCGGCACGTCGGGATAAAGTCGTTTCAGGATTTGGCTGTACACTATCGTGGGATATTCCGGACGAAGGTCGTGCCGCCCGTCCGGCGAATATGCGTCCTCGCTCCGCAGGCGGCGGTTGGCCGTGTATTTGTTCACCATCGAATCCATGCAGCCGGGAGCCACACCGAACCACAGGCGCGGCCGTCCCAGTTTCTTGAAATCGCGGAAATCACCGTGCCAGTCCGGTTGGGGAACAATCGCCACCCGGTAGCCTTCGGCTTCCAAAACGCGCCCGATGACAGCCGCACCGAACGAAGGATGATCCACGTAGGCATCTCCGGAGAACAGGATAACGTCCACATAATCCCATCCCCGCAACTCCATTTCTTTTTTGGTCGTGGGAAGCCAGTCAGTCAAACGGAAATCTTTCATCAAGGTCTCCTTTTCCTTTATTCTGCCAATACGTTTGCCTGTTCTATCTCCTGATGCGTTTCCTGCCAGTTTACGTATAATTTGACTAACTGGTTCAATCCGAATGCCTTCATGTTGTCATGGAAAAGCACGCCTTGGCACAAATCGACAAGGTCTGCCTTGTCCGGTTCCGCCTCTATCAGGGCACGAACGTTCAGGCGCAGTTTCTCCAACACCATCTCGTCAATGATGCCGCTACTGTCCACCAACTGTTGGAAAAGCCCGTATTTTTCAATCGTTTTGAGATTCTCATCAGTGACAAACATCTGACGCGAACCTTTGGCATTGGTCTGTATCTCGTACATATTCTTGTTTTTTAGACATTACGCTACAAAGATAGTGAAAGGCGAGTGCAGAGACAAACGAAAAACAAAGTTTTTCAAGTTTGGCTATGCCGAGCCGTATCTTATTTTCGTGGAGACAAAGATACGAAAAGGTGGCATTTTAAGGATTCAAAACCGGCTGAATTTTTGTGCGCCAAATGATTTTTCATTCTCAGGCGATTGATTTTTCGTTTGGCTTAGATTGATTTTCGCATCTCCTTAGGGTGATTTTCAGGCAAGAAGCGGTCGCTCTCTTAGGAAGAGATAAACTGTTTGGCAAAAGTATAAAAAATATTTCATCCAATATGCTGTTTCTAAAATATTTTTCTCATTCCGGATAAATTTGTCCTGCTGCATGTGACAATGTTTCCGTAATCCAAAATCTTTAAAAACAGCTTTTATGCGAACACTTGAATGCCATAACTCATTTATTAACTGCGTTATTCATCCACAGGTTTATCTCTTCCTAAGAGAGCGACCGGAAAAATGAATTCAAATGTGTTGCGGGAAAAGTCCCGACTTTTTTATAAATCAAGTGTAACTGATTGGTTTCTAATATATTTTAAGAACAATCAGGACTAGATGCTTTATCCTTTATTCTATGGAGGCTTCTTTACCGTTCCCGGATGACGAGGCGGAATGTTGGTTCGTGTTAAGGGATCTGAAACGTTCCAACGCCAGACATCCCGCTTACCGCCAACTTGCGGAAATGGGGTTGCGCGTATTCACTCCGATGCACGAGGTGGTCACATTGTTTCGTGGGCAACGCGTACGTAAGGACGTTCCCTTTCTTCGCGACCTGTTGTTTGTCCGAGAACATTATTCCGAACTCCGTACCGTAGTGGAAAGAGACCCTACATTACAGTTCCGCTATGTACGTGGCGGATACTGTACCCCGATGACTGTGCGTACGGCCGAGATGGAACGTTTTATCCGTGCGGTGGAGTCTACTTTCCGTCCCCGTTACTATCTTCCGGGAGAGATAAGCCCTTCGATGATAGGACGCCAAGTCCTCATTGTGGGCGGCCCTCTCAACGGATATGAAGGGCATCTCCTGTCTATCCGCGGCAGCCGTGTGAAACGCCTGTTCATCGACCTTCCCGGACTGTTATCGGCAGGAGTGGAAGTAAGTCCCGAGTACATTCGATTGTTGTAATTCGCGTAAAAACTCCAGATTCATAAAATGGAAAATCGGTGTTCATCTTCTTCTCAGCCCTCCGGAGTCCGTCTGTTGGCATTACTGCAAGGACAATGGAAGGAAATCCTTCGCCGCGAAGAAAGCAATGTGTCTTTGATGCATCTTTACGGTACGGGCACGCATTGGGTGGCATTCGAACGTTCGGCCTGCCAGTTGTCCCGCCTTTGTACCGAGGCAAAAACAGTCCCGATGCGGCTTTCCGGCTTCCCCTTTCCGGTAGTGATGGCCACGTTCAGCCAAGCACAATCGGAACATTTTATCCATGATTTACCGAAAGTGGAGGAGGGGAACGACCGACTTTCATTCAAAATGCCGGTATTGACGAATAGAGAATACGGCATTTGGCATAACCGGCAGACTGAATATCTTTCAAAATATGACGTTAACAAAAACTAAAGCCAAGGCGAAAATGCTTCTTTTTACCTATTTTTGTAATAAAGCAATAAAGGAGTGATAGTCATGGAAAGGCAAGGAAGACTTTACCCGATAGGGATACAGACGTTTGAGAAAATTCGGGTGGGAAATTATATGTATATAGACAAGACGGAATACGTCTACCGTATGGTGCATTCTGCCTCAAATTACATATTCCTGAGTCGTCCCCGTCGATTCGGAAAGTCGCTGCTGACAAGTACTTTGGAAGCCTATTTTGAAGGGCGTAAAGAGTTGTTTAAGGACTTGGCTGTGGAGCGGTTGGAGACGGAATGGACGGAATATCCCGTTTTGCGTTTTGACATGAGCACGGCGAAGCACGTGGACAAGGAACGTTTGGAAAGCGAGCTGAACCTGAAACTGATAGAATATGAAAACGTATATGGCCGTGGCGAAGGTGAGGAAAATGCGAACCAACGCTTTCAAGGCATCATCCGCCGAGCCTACGAACAGACAGGCCGCCAAGTGGTGGTGCTCATCGACGAATACGATGCGCCCTTGCTCGACGTGGTGCATGAAGAAAAGAACCTGCCCATCCTCCGCAATATTATGCGTAATTTCTATAGTCCCCTTAAAGCCTGCGACCCTTACCTGCGCTTCGTGTTCCTGACGGGCATTACCAAGTTCTCGCAACTGAGCATCTTCAGCGAGTTGAACAACATTAAAAACATCAGCATGTTGCCGGAATACGCCGCCATCTGTGGCATCACGGAAGAGGAAATGGCCACCCAGATGGACGAGGACTTGGACATTTTGGCCGGACGGATGGGCATAAGCCGCGAAAAGACCGTGCAGAAACTCAAGGACAATTACGACGGTTACCATTTCACTTGGCCTTCACCGGACATCTATAACCCATTCAGCCTGCTGAACGCTTTTGCTGACGGGCGGTTGGATTCTTATTGGTTCGGCAGTGGTACGCCCACTTACCTTATCGAAATGTTGAAGAAGTACGGCGTGCAGCCCCAACAAATCGGAGGACGGAAAGCTATGGCGGAATCTTTCGATGCCCCGACGGAACGCATGACGGACATCGCCCCGTTGCTCTATCAAAGCGGTTACGTCACCATCAAGGGGTATTCCCCCGTCACGCAGCTCTACACGTTGGACATCCCCAACAAGGAGGTGCGCATCGGACTGATGAAAAGCCTTTTGCCCGGCTATTTAGACCGCCGCACGACCGACGGATTGACCACCGTGGCCTTGCTCTATGAAGCCATTTACGAGGAACGATTGGACGACGCATTGCGGTTGTTGCAAACGTTCCTTTCCACTGTCCCTTACTGCGACCGTACGGATTACGAAGGCCACTACCAACAGATGCTCTACATCATCTTCAGTCTTTTGGGCATCTATGTGGATGTGGAAGTACGTACCCCAAGTGGGCGGGTGGACATGGTGATGCGCACGGCCACCACGCTCTACGTCGTGGAACTGAAACTGAACCAATCCGCCGAGGCTGCCATGCAACAGATCGACTTGAAGAACTATCCCGAACGCTTTGCCCTGTGTGGCTTGCCCGTGGTGAAGGTCGGAATCAACTTTGACATGGAACGGCACACCCTGAAGGATTGGATGATTACGAGATAAAATACACTCAACCCTAAGAGTTTGCAAAAATATCCTTCATCCTTCAGGATATGTGGTAAATATCTATTATATAACATATTACGGGCTGAAAGATGAAATGCTCATCTTTCAGTTCCCTTTCATGGCTGAGAGCCGTCAAACGCTCTGCGCCAAACGATTTTCCAATCTAAGCCAAACAATTTTTCATTCTCAGCCGAATGATTTTCCGTTCTCTTCCCTGCGGAATGAAGCTTGGCTGAAAGATGCCTGAAACATCCTTCAGGTCGTAACTTCAAAATAATGAGCGGATTGACATGCATCCTGAAAGATGAAGGATATTTTTGGAAAAATCCTGTGTAGGACCATTACAACTAACAATATTTGAAAACCAATTCCATTTTTTGACTTATTTAAGAGGAAACTACTAAGGTAGGTTTGTTTCCATATACCCTACGTCAGAAATGGATGCTAACACTATAATCAAATGGATAAGGATATGAAAATAGCCGTAGCCGGTACAGGTTACGTCGGGCTTAGTATCGCCACACTTTTAAGTCAGCACCACCAAGTAACGGCCGTAGATGTCATCCCCGAAAAGGTGGACTTGATTAACCTAAGGAAGTCACCCATTCAGGACGAATACATTGAGAAGTATCTGGCCGAAAAGGAACTGAACCTGACCGCCACGCTCGACGGAGCTAAAGCCTATGCCGATGCGGATTTCGTGGTCATCGCCGCACCGACAAACTACGACCCGGTGAAGAACTACTTCGATACCAGCCACGTGGAGGAAGTCATCGAATTAGTGAAGAAAGTCAATCCCCATGCCGTCATGGTCATCAAGAGCACCATTCCCGTGGGGTATACGGAAAGCGTACGCAAAAAGTTGGGTACGGAAAACGTCATCTTCTCGCCCGAATTCCTGCGCGAGAGCAAAGCCCTGTACGACAACCTCTACCCCAGCCGTATCATCGTGGGCCGCCCCGAAGGAGACACCCGGTTGAACAAGGCCGCACACGACTTTGCCACCCTCCTGCAAGAAGGGGCAATTAAAAAGGACATCGACACGCTGTTCATGGGACTGACCGAAGCCGAGGCCGTGAAACTCTTTGCCAACACCTACCTGGCCTTGCGGGTATCCTACTTCAACGAACTGGACACGTACGCCGAAATGAAGGGGCTGGACACGAAAGCCATCATCGACGGTGTGAGCCTCGACCCACGCATCGGGAGCCATTACAACAACCCCTCGTTCGGTTACGGCGGCTACTGCCTGCCCAAAGACACCAAACAACTGTTGGCCAACTATCAGGATGTCCCTGAAAACCTTATCGAGGCCATCGTGGAAAGCAACCGCACGCGCAAGGATTTCATTGCCGACCGCGTACTGCACACGGCCGGTTACTACGACTATTACAACCGTGGAGACTTCAATCCTTCCGAGGAGCGGAAGTGTGTCATCGGCGTGTACCGCCTGACGATGAAATCAAACTCGGACAACTTCCGCCAGTCGAGCATTCAGGGTGTGATGAAGCGCATCAAGGCCAAAGGTGCGGAGATCGTCATCTATGAACCCACGTTAGAAGACGGCAGCACGTTCTTCGGCAGCAAGGTGGTGAATGACTTGGATGCTTTCAAGAGCCAAAGCCATGCCATCATTGCCAACCGGTATGATGCTTGTCTGGATGATGTGGAGGAAAAGGTTTATACGAGGGATATTTTCAGGAGGGACTAAACTTTTTAATTAGAAATAACTTTAAACAAGCTTAACATAATCGTTTATGGCGAACCGAAAAGGAACAAACAGACCCGTTGAAAAAGCAAGACTTGTATTGGAAAAAGAACAGTTCCTATCGCAACTCTCTGAGAGGATAGAAATTGGCAAAAAGCTACCTTTAATAAAAGCTTCTGTTCCCAATATTCCTGATGCGTATAGAGAATATGGCTATATGACAAGGAAAGCAAGAACAGAACCGACAGAAGAACAAGAAAAATGGATTTCAGAGTTCAAGCAATGGACTGATTATAACAGTGAGCTATTAAAACAAGCATTTGACATCCCCAACAATGAATACCAACGTGATTACATCAACAGTGGCCAATACCTGATTTCCATAGGAAATGAAAATCTCTTTCAAGAATATCAGGACGAACTTAAAAGTAAAATCGAATATTTGGAAACCCTGGTTCTGAAAATCCCATTATTACCCACTCTCACCGTACAAGTAGAGAGGACTGAAAAGAAAAGTTTCCATCCAGATTCAAAACGCGTTTTCATTGTACACGGACACGACACGGCCATAAGGTCACAAGTCGAATTGTTTATCAAGACCTTGGGATACACTCCCGTTGTCCTTTTCAAACAGCCCAATGCCGGATGTACCATCATTGAGAAAATCGAACGTGAAGCCAATGATTTGGCCTTTGCCATAATCCTATACACAGCATGTGATTTAGGAAATGACAAATTGCATACCAATGAACATCTGAATCCCCGCGCCCGGCAAAATGTGGTTTTTGAACACGGTTATATGTGTGCCTTGTTAGGGCGACAAAACGTATGCGCCTTGGTGGATTCTGATGTAGAATTTCCCGGCGACATGTCCGGCATCGTATATGTGTCGTTTGACGACAAGGGAGCATGGCAGATTGCTGTCGCCAAAGAAATGAAAGCAGCCGGGCTTGATGTGGATTTGAACAAGTTGGCATGATCGATAAACTTAATTTCAAACCGTAAGCATCCCAAATTAGCAAATCCCAATATTTACGACTGTAACCAAGAGAGTTGAACTGCTTTAGCCATGAACTTATCTAATTCACAAAAGAAAATCGTCTCAAATGTAGCATGGTCTTTAGGAGGCAAGGCCGTCAATATGGCGAGTGCGCTTTTCGTCGGAATATTGGTCGCCAGATATCTCGGCCCGGAAAGTTATGGTCTCATGAACTATGTAATTAGTTATGTAGCCATTTTCTCCATTATTGCGACATTCGGCATGGACAACATCGAAATACGTGAGCTGTCCCGGCAGAATGACAAAAAGGATGCCATCATGGGGACATGTTTTTGCTTGAGAATGTTTTTTGCTACAATAGCTTATATCGTCATTGCCATATCTTTGTTCTACTTCCAAACAGACAAGTTTACCTCCCTGATGGTGTTAGCTTATGGACTGACCCTGTTCACCGGTACAGGGAATCTGTTACGTAACTATTTCACATCCATAGTCCAAAACAAATATATTGTAAAATCCGAAATGTACCGTACATTCGTCGGTGCAGGAATCAAAATCCTGTTGCTTTGGATTAAAGCACCTTTGGAATACTTTATTTATGCACAAATATTTGATACGGCATTGGTTGCAAGCGGATATTACCTTAGTTATAAATCCACTGTCGGTTCCATCCGAAAATGGCATTTCGACAAGACTTTAGTGCCTTTTATCCTAAAAGAATCATTTCCCCTCGTCCTATCCGGTGCCGCTGTCATCATTTACCAACGCATAGACCAAGTCATGATTGGTGACATGATAAACAAAACTGAAGTCGGTTATTTCGCCACAGCCGGAAAGTTCGTAGACTTGATTGTGTTCCTCCCTATGGTTTTGGTGCAGACTGTCACCCCGATGTTGGTAAGGGAGAAAGAAAACAAGCCGGAAACATACGAAGTTAAAAAGAAGACATTCGTAAGCATTACCACATGGACGGCTATCATCATGTCCGTAATGGTATCATCGCTCTCTTATTGGCTCATCACATACACATACGGCATCCAGTACGCTCCAGCCATCCCTGTTTTGCAAATCATGGCGTTCAAGGCTGTAGGAATGGCGTTGTCATCTGCCGGAGGACAAATCATCATCATGGAACACATACAAAAATGGGCCTTCATACGAAATATATTAGGTTGTATCCTATGTGTGTTGCTAAACTATTTCCTAATTCCCCAATATGGAATCATCGGTTCCTCATACGTCACAATAATCACGGTATTGTTCACCGGATGCTTCGCAAACCTGTTGATTCCCACCTACCACAACGTCATGAAGCTACAACTCTATGCCATATTATTAGGTTGGAAAGAATTACGTTATTTTAAAAGAATGATAAGAAAATGAAAAGTTATATCGGATATTCCACAAACTCCGACATCAGATATAAAGCCACGTCTGGAGGAATAGGAACTACCATTATCAAATGGTTATTCGACAACAAACTTATTGGCACATCCATATCTTTCGAGTTTGACCCTATTACACTAAGATATGTTCCTAAAATAATTCACTCATTTGACGAATACCAAATTTGTGGCTCAATTTATCAAGAAATAGATTTAATCGGGTTTGTCAAATCTCACCAAAATGAGATAAAGGGAACACTTGCTTGTTTCGCTTTACCTTGCCAAACCAAGGCCATAAAATCAATTTGTGAAAGATATGGTCACAAAGTATTCATAATCGGGTTAACTTGCTCTTCGCAACAAACACTTGATGCGACCAAGTATTTATTAAAACGAATCAATATAAAAGAACAAAATGTCTGCCATATCCAATATAGAGGAAACGGATGGCCAAGCGGAATCACAATAAAGACAAAAGACAACAAAAAGACCTTCATAGCCAATAACGCTTCCATTTGGAATAGAATCTTCCATTCACGCCTATTTATTCGTCCAAAATGTTTCATGTGCAAAGACACATTAAACCAACATAGTGATATCGCACTCGCAGATCCATGGCTAAAAGAATATATATCATCAGAAAAAATCGGCATGACTTTAGCCACTTGCTTCTCTGAGACTGGAAATCGCATCCTAACTCAAGCCCAAAATGATAACTATATCCATACAAATGAAATCTCTTGGCAGCAAGTCATATTATCCCAAAAATCCACATTGGACAGAAAAGAAAGTTATAGACACCACCCTGACAGAATAAAGCTCTTTCGTCGACTTTGTACAAAATCCTGGTATAGATTTTTAGTGCTTGACATCGGTTTATTATCGCTTCATTGCAAAATTAAAAATTGCTTTGAAAAAACAATGCTTTTAAAAGAAAAACGAAAATAAAACATTAAGAACATATCAACTAATAATAATCCTATGCAAACAAAGAAAACAAGGATAAGATGGATTGACAATGCCCGCGGAATTTGTGTTTTCTGTGTTTTATTGGCACACTGCAAATTAGAACACACTTATCTACAAATGATTTACACGCCATTCTTTTTGGCCCTATTTTTCTTCTTGTCTGGATATTTGTTCAATTGCCACAAGGACATCAAAACGGATATTCTGAAATTGGTAAGAAACTTAATCATTCCATATTTCCTCTTGTGTTTCCTGCTTGTCTTCATCGGCCTCGATAATTGGAAGGCATTACTCAATGGCAATTACGACATCATCAGCAATCGAATACTCAGGATTGTATATGGTTATGACTTGTGGTTCGTTTCATGTATTATTATGGTGCAATTGTATTTCATTTTGCTCCACCATATTTACATGAAAAACTTAAAAAGCAAAATTGCAACAGCAATAATACTGCTGCCTTCAGTTTATCTGATAAGAAACACTGTATCATATACCTGCCCTTACTATTGCGACATAGCTCTTTTTGCATTGGCTTACTTTATCGTAGGAAATATAACGAAAGAATTCACTGATGGCAAAGCCATACAAATAAGCAGGAAAACAGGGATTTCCTTACTTATATTATATATCTGTGTAGATTTTGCCTTACAGCTAAACACAAACATGGAATTTCATTTTGCATACAATTATTACAACGCCCCCCTGTTATTCATCATTCTGTCATTTATTGGAATAATTGCCATTTGTGCTATTTCATACTTATACCCTTGTTCTTTTTTTGAAAAGCAAGGAAAGAATTCATTAGCTTTTTTTGCCTTTAATGGAAAGGCTTTGGCTATAACAATGCTTCTGTTCAGGCATTTTGATTTTTTAAATGGAAGCCAATGGATTTATCCTATTCTATTATGTACTGTACAATCATTTATCTTACTCGGAATATCATCCCTCATCAACAAATACGCCCCTTTCTTAGTAGGCAAAAAAAGGAATACAATAAAATCATAACGACATAAACAATGAAAATATTACTTTTAAACCAACCCGTATACAACCGAGGTGACGAAGCTGCACACAGAAGCCTTATCCGCACACTCAATAAGAATGTACCCAATGCCTCTGTCATGATTTTGCTTGAGAACGTGAAAGAAGGAACTATCAAACAAATCAAAGTAGACAACCCACAAAACAAATATATCAACATTAACACCAATAAAGGATATCGCAAAAGCCGCATATTTTCTGCTTGCTCGGGCATGATGTTCTGGAGTCGTACTATTCCCAGTAACCGGAAACTAATACAATACATCCAAGAAGCAGACGTAGTGCTTTGCGCCCCTGGGGGAATCTGCCTTGGCGGATTTTATAATTGGTCGCACTTGTATAACATGATGTTATGCAAGCATTACAATAAGCCCGTCATTTACTACTCACGCTCAATAGGGCCATTTAACCCTCGAAACATATTACAACATATCTTCTGCACAAGAGCAAAAGAAATACTTAAAAAGATGGACTTCTTGTCATTGAGAGATGCCCGAAGCATGGATTTGGCAAACAAACTTGGCATAAAATACATAAAATCCATTGATTCCGCCTTTTTAGACACGCCCGATGCCACATTACCTGACAGTGTCAGGACAGACTTAGGCAAACAAAAATATATCGTGTTTGTACCCAACCAACTGACATGGCACCCGTCATTCGCAAACATGCCACAGGACGTTATTGACAAATGTTACCTAAAAATGATTGACATCATAATCCAAAAGACCGACTATAACATCGTCATGCTCCCACAGCTTTATAATGCAGGAAAAAAGAACGATTGCCTATACTTCAAGAGGTTAAAAGAAGAAACGGAACATCCATCACGAATCATAGTATTTCCGGACACATACAGCTCTGACATCCAACAAATTATAATTAAGGATGCCCAAATGATAATAGGTACGCGTTACCATTCTATCGTGTTCGGTATCAACAACCGTGTTCCTGTAATCGCATTAAGTTACGAACATAAGATAGCAGGCATGTTGGAAATCTTAGGCATAAAAGGACGTTCATTTGAATTCAACACGGAAGCTTCCATACACAAGTTTGATTTCGCCAAATTTGAACAGGTAATCACCGGCAACCAACCTTCGAGAGAAAATTTGAAAGAATACGCAGACCATGCACATGCCATAGCCATGTCTTGTTTCTCTAAAGCATCACAACTTTTACAATAATTATCAATATGCCCGTCGTTGTTGCTTTTTCTATATTTCATGTTATTCTTTTTATATTGGTTTCTTGCTACAGGAAAGATAAAGCATGCCTTCGTTATATAATGTTCATATGGATGCTTTCATCCATATTTTCCATTATATTCTATACAGCCTCGCAAGAATATAATAAGATTACAATAATTCCATACATCTTTTTCGCTACATGCCTTGCTATTTCAATCATTCCATTTGGATATATCGATGACAGATATTCCACGATTACGATAAGAAACAAGTTCTTTTTTGAAAGAATAATCTTATTTTTCTGTCTAATCTCCATCATACCTTTTTTTGAAAACGCCATCCATCTGGTAAAAACATTTAGTTTTGACAATTCGGACGCACTCGCGACATTGTATGCTGACAAAATGGAAGGCGATTTCGACAAGCAAAAAGTAGTGAACTGGTATTCCCCCGTTGGAAAAATTTGCAATTCATTGAATCTTAAGTTCCAATATTGCTCCCTTTTTTTATTATTCCTTTATCTCGGATATGGAAAAATCAACAAATATAAATTAGGGGGACTTTTAATGGGATGCGTCAATCCGGTATTATACACACTATCGCTCTCTGGACGATCTGCCGTAGTCTTCACCTCATTGAATGCCATATTTACATACCTGATGTTTCGGAATTATATTAAGAACAGGATTTATATAAAAAGATTAAAGGCAGTAGCAATAGGTATCTTTTCCATTTTCATATTATTGTTCTCCATCATGACATTTGCCCGTTACAGCATGAGCGAAGGCGCACAAACTGTATCCATGTTAGGATGGATTTCCTTATATGCCGGAGAAGGCACGCTTAATTTTAACCAGAACATGTGGCATACGCAAGCTTTCACCGAAGGGGATAACTGCTTTGCTTTCATTAAATATATTTTAGGCATGGACACTTTTACGGACTTTTTGGAACGCCGAGATTACTGGGGACCTAAAATGGGAATATCTCCCAGTAGATTCTATACCTTTATTGGTGACATATATTCAGATTTAGGATATTTTATCATCCCGTTCCTGCTGACCCTCTCGTCCATCCTGAAAAAAGCAATATATAAAAAACATGTTATCGCATCTAACAAGCTCTATATCCTCTACGTTTGGGGCATGCTATGCGTTACGGGATTTACATGCTTTACATACAAGACTTTTAGTAATAGCTTAGACTTGTTTACTGGGTTCCTCATTATCTGGCTAATCAATTCATCTATTGGGCTAAAGAACAAAAATGACATATTCATCACCCCACAATACTTTATCAAATAAAATTATGGCAAACAAAAAAGCAAGAGTCATAGCTTATTACTTACCCCAGTTTCATCCGACTCCTGAGAACGACAAATTTTGGGGTAAGGGTTTTACGGAATGGACAAACGTTGGAAGAGCCAGACCGCTTTTCCATGGACACTACCAGCCCCGTGTTCCTGCCGATTTAGGATATTACGACTTACGAATGCCTGAAATCCGAGAACAACAAGCCGAGTTAGCACGCGAGGCCGGTATAGAAGGGTTCTGTTATTGGCATTATTGGTTCGGGGGAGGAAAAGAATTGTTGGAACGCCCTTTTAATGAAGTCGTGGAAAGCGGCAAGCCTGATTTTCCTTTTTGCCTGGGATGGGCAAACCATACATGGTCCACCCGGACTTGGACCTCATCAAAAACGGGATACCAAGAAACCATCATTGCTGAAATGACCTACCCCGGAGACGAAGACCATATTTCACATTTCTATAAATATTTGAATGCCTTTAAAGACAAACGTTATATCAAAGTAGATGGCAAGCTTTTGTTTGTCATATTTGCCCCTCAGGACTTTGTGGACTTCCCACATTTCAAAGATTTATGGAATAAGTTGGCTGAAAAAGAAGGGCTGAAAGGTTTCCATTTCGTTGGACTGACAGAAAATTTCAGGCTACATACGTCAGACGGTAAAATAAGGAACGTGTTTTCCCCAAAAGATGCCTCTGGGGATTATTATAACCATATTTTATCGTTAGGCTTTGATGCGGTAAACTCACGTGGAGGAAATGGCGCACAAGCAAAATCCGACTCACCGTTGATTTATTATTTAAAACGGTTCATACAGAACAAGCTACACATCGACTATGTATTACATATTGATTATGCTAAAATCATAAGAAACTATTATGTAGAAAACGACAAAATGGAAAACGTATACCCAACCATTATCCCGAATTTTGACCGTAGCCCACGTTCAGGGAAAAAGACAAATAACATCTGGCATGGTTCTACTCCGGAACTATTTGGGGAAATGGTCGAGCAAGCACTTGACTTAATAAAGGACAAGCAAGACGAACACAAGATTTTGTTCTTACAGAGTTGGAACGAATGGGGAGAAGGAAATTACATGGAACCGGATTTGAAATTCGGCCATGGTTACATTGATATTTTGGGAAAACTCGTAAAATAGGACCTATGGTGACCTTAAAAGAACTCAGGCAAGACTTTCAAGCTTGGTGTAAATGGAAAAATATTCCCTCCGGAATAACTTCATTCTTAATCCTATTCTTCAAATATGCGGAATACAGGAGACTCGTTGATTTCAGGTTAAAATCAGGGGGACTCGGATGGATGAGAATATTCACATACCCCACATCCTATCATTTAAACTTATATATAGTTTGCAAAAAAAATAAAAACGGGGGGTATTGGAGGAGGATTGAGACTAATGCACGGTTTCAGCACCATGATTCTTGTGAAAGAAATGGGTATGAACTGTATGGTTAACCAACAAGTCACGATAGGATGGGCAAATGGAGGAGTCCCTACTATCGGGAACAATGTATGGATTGCAGCCGGAGCAAAAGTACTCGGCCCCATAACAATCGGGGACGATGTCATAATCGGTGCAAATGCAGTAGTCGTAAAGGACGTGCCGAGCCATAGCATCGTTGCCGGTGTGCCTGCAAAAATAATCAAACGGAGGAATCACACAGATGAACCATGGATTACAATAAAATAAAAAATACTTATGCCGTTTTATGGAGACAAAACAATAGAAGCCATTTGGCAAAGTGCCAAACCGGTTGAAGGATATAATCCCAATATCTGGCGGAAAGATTTCGCCGGGGCCTGGATTCGGCGTGATTTTTATGGGTTATGCAACAAATACGGATGGAAAATAGACCATAAAAAGCCAAAATCTGCTGGTGGCAGTGACTCAAAAGAGAATTTATGGGCCTTACACTGGCAAAATAATATGTCTAAAGGAAATGAATACCCACAATTCAAAACAAGTATCACGTCTGACGGAAACCGTAATGTAGAAAAAGAACAAATATGGACTTGGAAACCCCAATAGCAGTTACACCCCAAATCAGCGATAAAGCCAACAAGAAAATACAGTGGTATGACAGAATCATAAAATATTGGTTCGGTATCGGGTTGGCCTTTTTAATCGTTTTCTCTATTCTCTTTCAATACAACCACCCTTGGTTTGTGTTAGATATGATGATAGACAATAACCTGTTAGGTACTTTCGGGGACTTTGTAGGAGGTGTACTCGGCACGTTCCTAACATTTTACGGAATGATTCTGATGATACATACTTTTCAAAATCAAATAGAATCAAACGACCTCACCCAAACGACCAATCAAAAATTGTTAGGAACCACCCTACAAAACAGCAAACTGGTTTTTGAACAATACAAATTACAAAAAAGGCAATTATTTGACAGTCAATTCAATTCATTCTTAATTTTATATAACAATGCGGTTGAAACTTATCGTTCTCCCGATGGGAAGTTAAAGGGAAGGGAATATTTGGACAAACTTGTCGAAAGTTTCCTAAATGAAAATTTTACGAACAATGCAACCTACGAAAAACGCGTGGATGCAGCAACAAAACTGTACGAAGAGTTTTATGCCACTAACAGAGAAAAGATGTCCACCCATTTTCGCATGCTATACCAATTAGTGCATTTTATCAGTAACGCACAATATATAGACAACGAAATGAAAGTGAATTACGTAAAAGCCATCAGAGGAAGCATGAATGAGGCTGAAATGATTTTCTTAAGATATAACTGTCTTTGCCCATTCGGAAGAAAAATGCAACAGCATGTAAATGAATTCAACATGTTAAAACATTTACCCATAATGAAATTATTCGAATTAAAAAAATGGGCCGATTTAATAGAATCCCCCAAACAAACAACCGCATTAAATACCATGTTTATAGAATTAAGAAAACGTATTTGCATAGTATTACTCGACAGCAGCCATAATGTCCGGACTGAAACCATGGCCTACGGCAAGCAATGGAGTATCACAGTAACATTCCGGGCTGCCGATAATACTTTACTTGTTAAAATCCAAAAAGACATAAAAAATTCGCGCAGAGGGACTGCCATATTGAACATAGAAAAAGCATTCGAAATATTGGACATTGACAATTTGGAAGGATTATTCTATGATTATTTTAGAGAGCTGTTCTTCATATCAAATTTCAATGTATACAATAGAAAAGACCGAATAAGAATAAGCCATTGCAGAAAAAGGAATAAAAACATCAGTAAAATCCGGTTTATGTTTAGGTCCGATTACCCATTAATTGTATCCCAAAGGCAAATTTCCTCACCTCAAGAACAAACACAAACCACAAATTTGAATTAATTACCGAAAAATGACAAATGAAGCAATCGTTATCGGCTGGATAAATAAAGGAAAACCTGCCGATTGTGGGGAGACAATGAAGAACCAACTGATGATACACAGGTTGGAAGAACTGGGAGTGAAGTGCAGATGCGTAGACTTCAAGAACTGGAGAAGGCATCCTTGGGTGTTTTTACAGTTGATTTGGAATTTGGTAATACATAAAAAAGACACCATCATATTCTCGACCAGTACGGTAAACGTGTACCCGATGATGAAGTTGATGAAAAAAGTGAAATGGAAACAACCCACGATTCATTGGGTTATAGGCGGAACTCTCGGTGAAAAAGTCAAAAACGGCATATTTGATAAAGACATAATCGGTTATATGGACTGGACGATTGTTGAGAGTAATCTGATGGTACAGCAATTGACCGATTGTGGCGTAAAAAATGTTTTTCAACTTCCAAACTTTAAACCTATCACCTATTACCCCAACATAAAGGAACGTATAAATGAATGGAAAAAGGAAATAACACGCCCGTTACGTTTCGTATTTCTTAGTAGAATCATGAAAGAAAAAGGTTGCGATGACATTATTGAAGCTGCCCGGCGACTCAATGCTACGGGCTTTAAAGACAAATACACCATTGACTTTTATGGAAAAATCGCTGAAACCTACAAGACTGACTTTTTTCAAAAACTAGAACCCTTACAAAACGTGAACTACCGAGGTTTCCTCAACCTACAAAACGAAAAAGGTTACGACAAGTTATCCCAATACGACCTGATGTTATTCCCAACCTATTGGAAAGGCGAAGGTTTCGCTGGGGTATTTATCGACGCATTGATAAGCGGTATCCCTATGATTGTTACAGATTGGGCACACAACAGACAGTTTATGACCGAGGGGGAAACCGCTCTTTTCATTCCGGTACATGATGTTTCTGCATTATACAACAAAATGAAAGAGTGTATTGAAGGATGCTATGACATAAGAAAGATGGCCTTGAAGTGCCAACAAAACGCAGAAACCTACAACGTCGACAAAGTGATAACAAAAAGTTTACTTAAAAAGCTTAAATTGGCATAGGTTATATTTTACAAGAGAAGAGACTAAAATACAAATGCTCAATATCTCCAACAACATTTATCCTCTATGATAAGTATGAAAAAGTTTATCATGTTTCTGATAGAAAAAAGAATACTTTCTTTTAAACTTATCAGCTCACTTCGTTACGCTTTAAAATTCAAGAAATGGCCAAACTTCAATAGCCCTCGTGATTTAAATGAAAAAGTTATGTGGCTTTCTTTTTATTCAGACACCTCTTTATGGTCCAAATTAGCTGATAAGATAGAGGTACGAAATTACGTGGAATCAAAAGGTCTAAAAGAATTACTACCAAGACTTTTAGGCGCATGGGACCATGCGAATGAAATTGATTTTGACAAACTCCCCAACAGTTTCGTCCTTAAAACCAACCATGGATGTGGGGAGGTCTTAGTCATAAAAGATAAAAGGAAGGAAGACCTCACTGCCGTTAAAAACAAAATGAACGGCTTTCTCCAATCACCATTCGGCATACTTACTGGCGAACCTCATTATTTGGAAATAAAGCCACGCGTTTTTGCCGAAGAAATGCTACCCAACGATTCTAAGTTTTCCACCTCATTGGTTGACTACAAGTTTTATTGTTTCTACGGAAAACCCGAATGTGTCTTGGTATGCTACGACCGGAAGGGATTGAATGCCCAAAAAGTCATATATGACATGGCTTGGCAAAAAAGGGAAGACTACACCCACGCGCACAATCAAACTTACCCTGAAATACCCAAACCATACAATTGGGACAAGATGCTAAAAGCCTGCTCCATTTTGGGTCTTTCCTTCCCTTTCGTACGTATTGATTTTTATGAAACCCAGAAAAGGTGTTATTTCGGTGAAATGACATTCACCCCGGCATCGGGTCGTTCGACTGCCGAATCAAAAGATTACTTAAAATATTTAGGCAGCAAAATAAATATAAATCAAATAAAAGAACAGACAAATCGACAGTCATCATGACTCAAAAGAAAATCCTTGCCGTCGCCTCCATCGGAGGCCATTGGGTACAACTCCTCCGCATCACCCACCCTTTAGAAGAACGTTATGAAGTGGTGTACATGTCAACCCACCCTAAATGTAAATCCATGGTCGGCAATTGCCGTTTTCATACCATGATGGATTTCAGCCGTTGGAATGCCTGGAAAATGTTACCGGCTTCCTTCAATATTCTGGGGATCCTGCTCAAAGAACGACCGGCTGCCATCGTCACAACAGGTGCGGCTCCGGGACTGCTTACCATTATTTTAGGCAGAATGACCGGTACCAAGACCATCTGGGTAGACTCTGTAGCCAATGTACAAACCATGAGCACTTGTGGAAAATTAGCACGCAAATTCGCAACCCACGTGTACACCCAGTGGCCGGGTCTTGCTACTGCTCAAGTGCATTATGCCGGAAATATTTTCGGTGACTAAATGAAATATAGCCTCCCGAGAGAAGGATTTATCAACGGCAGATGTTCTTCGCTGCTTACGTTCTTTGACTTATTGTTACTTTAATATTTCCCGATTATGATATTTTGCACTATCGGTACCCAGGCCCCATTCGACCGTTTCGTGAAAATCATTGATGAAGTGGCCGCGCATTTGGATGAGGAAATCATCGCGCAAGTGTACAAAAGTGAGTATGTGGCTCAAAACATCCGTACCGTAGAATTTCTACCGCCCGATGAGTTTAACAAGCTATTCAGCAAGGCACGCCTTATTGTGGCCCATGCCGGTATGGGTACTATTATTTCCGCCATGCGCCAACACAAGCCTATTATTATCTTTCCACGCATAGCCGCATGGGGTGAACACCGCAACGAGCATCAGTTGGCCACAGCTCAGAAGATGAAAGAACTCGGCTATGTGTACGTGGCAACCGATGTAAAAGAACTAAAAGAGTTGTTGACAACCCGAAATTTAAAACCCTTGCATGATTTGGGAGATATTGCAAGCAAAAGCCTAATAGATGAATTATGTAAGATCATAGGATAGTATGATTCGCCCCCACAGTCATCTTCGCGATTATCAAAAGTACATCCAAACGCATGTAGTTGAAGCTTGGAAGTCGCACAAAAGCATCATGCTCCAGATGCCAACAGGTACGGGAAAAACCCACCTGTTGGCATCCATCATTTATGACAGTCTGAAGGAGAATGGGAAACGGTATGTCTGGATTGTGGCACACCGCCGCGAACTGGTGGAGCAGATTGAGGAAACCATGGAACGATACGGTATTCCAAGCATCCCGAAGGAGGACGGAAGGGTAAGAGCTATGTCCATCCAATGGTTATCGCGTCATCTCGCCGACCTTCACGAGACACCCAACCTTATCGTCATCGACGAGGCTCACCATGCACTGGCTAAGACGTATAAGGAATTGTGGCTGCGTCATCCCGAGGCAAAAAAATTGGGCTTGACGGCTACCCCCTGCCGACTGAACCGCAGGGGATTCACAGACTTGTTTGACGAGCTGATTACTTCGGACAGCATTACCGATTTTATCCGGCAAGGATGGCTGTCAACCTTCGACTACGTATCCATCCGCCCGGGCAGCAAATCCCAACGATTGATAGACAACTTGTCGAAACGTGGAGCGGACGGTGATTTCCAAACGAAAGAAATGAACGAGGTGCTGAACTGCAGACCCTGCATCGAACAGTTGTACGAAAGCGTACGGCAATATGCCGACGAGAAGAAAGGCATCGTGTATGCCATCAGCATCAGCCATGCACGGAATATTGCCGATTTCTACCGGATGCATGGAATAAACACCGTGGCGATTGACAGCAAGACTCCGGCACGTCTGCGCAAACAGTTTATCGAAGACTTTAAGCGGGGCAAGACGCAAGTGCTGGTGAATGTGGATGTGTTCAGCGAGGGCTTCGACTGCCCGGACGTGGAGTTCGTACAGATGGCCCGCCCTACCCTTTCGCTGGCCAAATACTTGCAGCAGGTGGGGCGCGGATTGCGGAAAGCAACGGGTAAAGACACTTGCATGCTAATTGACAACGTGGGGCTGTACCGCCTGTTCGGACTGCCCACGGCCTACCGGGACTGGAAGGCCATGTTTGAAGGACGGTTGGCCGGAAAAGGCTATCGCACCACTTGCAAGCAAACGGAATATATGGCTGCAAAGCAAGAAAAGGATCAAACGGCACGCCCCAATGAGCCGCTTGAAATGGTCATGTCGCATGAACTGTTATGGGATTACCTGAACAAAAGCAAGTCTTCCACGGACGATAATAACACACCCCAGGAAATACTAAAACCATTCAAAGACCGCCAAACCGGCCTTTGGGGACTAAAATGCGGGCAGACCATCACCGCAAAGGCACAATATCCCACTTTGTTCGACGTAAAAGGCAATCTTGCTGCCGTACGGTTCGAGGACTACCGTACAGGTATCGTAGACAAGGACGGAAAAATACGGATGAAAACCGACAGGTACAAGCGTATGAAATTCTTGCCGGACGACATCGTGGCCGTAACAGACCGGAATGACAAGACGTCCTACATAGATTTAAGGTGTAACCGACACTACATGGACAAGCCGGTTGTGATGAAATTCGGCCAAATAGAAATACTCCAGGCAGGCCGCATGTTCTACAGCCGCACGAAGCGTATCTATGTGAACCGTTCGGACATCGACCGGCATGATTTCTTTTCAAGAGGCTTTTATCTGCTCATTTACGACCCTTTTATCACTCCCGAATTTAAATATGTAGAAAGCATGGAAGACTCCTTGAACAAGGACTATGTTTGCATATTGGCAAATGATGAGGAAAGTTATTATCGGTTTTGCGGCGAACTGCCGGACGGAAGCATCGTGATTGCCGACGGAGAAGGAAGATACTATCATGCAGAAGCCGGTAAGGAAAAACGGTATATCGCCTGCCTGAACCCCGAAACACAAACGGAAAACTTCAAAGCGGCAGTATCAAAGTTGATAACCAAAGCAAAGGAACGTGCTGCCCAAAAGCAAGCGGACAAACAGCGTACGCAAGAAAAGAAACAGAAAGAACGGTTGGCCACCTTACAAAATGCTGTTCCGTTCAAGTCCGGACTGAAATGGGGACTGAAGTCGGGCGAGCGTATCATCGTACCGCCCATCTACCGCCGCATCCAAAAGCCGATAGGCTACTATTGTGCAATGGAAGAAAACCCGAACCGGTGGGGTATCATCATGTTGGACGGGAAAGTCGTGGTAGAAGCCCGATATATGAACGTGGAAATAAAAGACAACGGGACGGCCTGCCTGACTATCATACCGGGAAAGACAAAGACCGTAAAGCTATAAATCGTTCGGCAGGAAAATATGCGCCAAACAAAAAATCATTCTCAGCCAAACGAAAAATCGCTTGGCTGAGAATGATTTTTTGTTTTTACCTTTGCATATTGATTATTATGCGTATCTTTGCCACTGCAAAGGGGTGCTTGCCCGATTGGGACGGCTGAGATTATACCCTGTGAACCTGATGCAGGTAATGCTGCCGAAGGGATTGTGCCTGACAAGAGACATACATCACAGCATATTCTTCTCTCCCCTTTTGTCGTAACCTTTATTTAAGAGAAAGGGATATATGCAGAACTTACAATTTATCACACATTACACGGAACAGTACGGTTACGCCGATGCCGCACGCCTGGCACTGGAAGGCGGTTGCCGCTGGATTCAACTCCGGATGAAGGACGCATCGCCCGAGGAATGGATGCGGACGGGCGCGGAAGTGGAAGCTCTGTGCCGCCGGTATAGTGCCACCTTCATCTTAGACGACCATGTGGAATGGGTAGACATCTTGCATGCCGACGGTGTCCATCTCGGGAAAAGCGACATGCCCATCGACGAAGCCCGCAGGCTTTTGGGGCAAGACCGCATCATCGGCGGAACGGCCAACACATTGGAAGACGTGATGTTGCATGCCGCACGGGGAGCGGATTACATCGGTTGCGGCCCGTTCCGTTTTACCACGACGAAAGAAAAGCTCGCCCCGACCCTCGGCTTGGAAGGGTATCGCCGGATCTTGGACGGCATGAAAAAGAAAGGCATTTCGCTGCCACTGATTGCCATCGGCGGAATTACAAAAGAAGACATCCCGGCGTTGATGGAAACGGGAGTGGACGGCATCGCCCTGAGCGGCACGATCCTGAGAGCCGGAAGTCCCACAGAAGAAACCCGGAACATCCTGAGAATATTGAACGTACAACAATCATAAAACAACAAATATATGGACGATAAAATCAAAATCACTTATCCGAGTTCGGAGAAAGTTTATATGACGGGCAAACTGCATCCGGAAATCAAGGTAGGGATGCGCAAGGTATTGCTGACCCCGACCGTCACCGTGGAAGACGGGAAACGGACAGTCAAGAAAAACGATCCGATATATGTATATGATACCAGTGGCCCATATAGCGACCCGAACGTGAAGATAGACCTCAAACAAGGGTTGCCCCGTATGCGGGAATCATGGATTTTACAACGGGGCGATGTGGAACAGCTTGACGGACTGACATCCGAATACGGACGGATGCGCCAGGAGGACAAAAGTTTGGACCACTTGCGTTTCTCGCACATCCAACGGCCTTATCGTGCCAAGGCCGGACGGCAGGTGTCCCAGATGTATTATGCCAAACAGGGCATCATCACACCGGAAATGGAATATGTAGCCATTCGGGAAAACATGAACTGCGAAGAACTGGGGATAGACACTTATATCACGCCCGAATTCGTACGCGACGAAATTGCAGCCGGACGCGCCGTATTGCCGGCCAATATCAACCATCCGGAAGCGGAACCGATGATTATCGGACGTAACTTCTTGGTGAAAATCAATACGAATATCGGCAATTCGGCCACGACTTCCGGCATTGAAGAAGAAGTGGACAAATGCCTATGGAGCTGCAAATGGGGAGGCGACACGTTGATGGACCTCTCTACGGGCGACAATATCCATGAGACGCGCGAATGGATCGTACGCAACTGTCCTGTACCAGTCGGCACTGTACCGATGTATCAGGCGATGGAAAAAGTGAAGGGAAAGGCCGAGAACCTGACTTGGGAGCTATTCCGCGACACACTTATCGAACAATGCGAACAAGGCGTGGACTACTTCACCATACATTGCGGCATCCGGCTGAAAAACGTGCACTATGCCCATGAACGACTGTGCGGTATGGTGAGCCGAGGCGGAAGCATCATTTCGCAATGGTGCTCTTATCACCAGAAAGAGAGTTTCCTATATGAACACTTCGACGACATCTGCGACATCCTGGCGCAATATGACGTAGCCGTATCGTTAGGCGACGGATTGCGCCCTGGAGCGATATTCGATGCCAACGACCGAGCACAGTTTGCCGAACTGGATACCATGGGCGAATTGGTACAACGGGCATGGGCGAAAAACGTACAGGCGTTTATCGAAGGGCCGGGGCACGTGCCGATGCATAAAATCCGCGAAAACATGGACCGGCAAATCGAAAAATGCCACGGAGCACCGTTCTATACGCTCGGCCCGTTAGTGACCGACGTGGCTCCGGGCTACGACCATATCACCAGTGCCATCGGGGCAGCACAAATCGGATGGTACGGCACGGCTATGTTATGCTACGTCACTCCGAAAGAACATCTCGGTCTGCCTAACAAAGAGGACGTGCGTACGGGTGTGGTCACCTATAAGATTGCCGCACACGCTGCCGATATCGCCAAAGGTCATCCGGGCGCCACGATACGAGACAATGCCTTGAGTAAGGCCCGTTACGAATTCCGATGGAAAGACCAGTTCAACTTGGGACTCGACCCCGACCGTGCTTTGGAATACTACAAGGCCGGAAATCATTTCAACGGGAAATACTGCACGATGTGCGGTCCCAATTTCTGCGCCATGCGTATCAGCCAAAACCTGAAGAACTGTGAGTTCGATCCGGAAGAGGAAGCACGTTTGCATGAAGAATAACAAAATCTGAAAGGGAAAGAATAAAAAACGGGCCGTTTGTCAAGTGAAAACACTGGCAAACGGCCTTTTTTCGGACTTATGGATTCACTTTTGTAAAACGAATGGTTTTTAAATGAAAAATAAAAGAAATAAAGGCCGGGCATACGTATGGCTATTGTTTTTTTGTTAACTTTGCAATACAAATAGCGACATTGTACCAATGAAATTGATATTATTGACGCCTCCGGACTTTTTTGTGGAGGAAGATAAAATACTCACAGCCCTGTTTGAAGAAGGTTTGGACCTCCTTCATTTACGGAAACCGGACACGGAGCCGGTTTATTCGGAACGCCTGCTCACATTATTGCCGGAAAGTCATCATAATCAAATTGTCGTACACGACCATTTTTATCTGAAAGAAGAATTCAACTTACGAGGTATACACCTGAACGGAAGGAATCCGGAACCTCCGGTGGGCTACAAAGGGCATATCAGTAAATCTTTCCATCATATAGACGAGTTGAAAGCGGAAAAGAAAAACTTCAATTATGTGTTTCTCAGCCCCATTTTCGACAGTATATCCAAATCCAATTACACATCGGCTTTCGACATGGAAGTGCTGAAACAGGCTTCCGCACACGGTATCATAGATAAGAGAGTGATGGCATTAGGGGGAATCACTACGGAAAACATGGCCGTAGCAAAAGAGCTCGGATTCGGGGGAGTTGTGGTATTGGGTGATTTGTGGAATCGTTTCAATATCCATTCTACACTGGATTACAAAGAATTAATCAACCATTTCCGCAAGCTGCGCAAGGCAGCCGACTGACAAGACAAGCTACTTCTAAAATTAATACGTTATAGAGAGATGAGTGCAAATAATTCATTTATGGTTTTTTCGGGAACCAAATCCAAGTATCTGGCGGAAAAGATCTGTTCCAGTTTAGGATGCCCGCTCGGCAAATTGGTGATTACCCACTTTGCCGACGGAGAGTTTTCCGTGTCATACGAAGAGTCTATCCGTGGACGCGACGTATTCCTGGTACAGTCCACGTTTCCAAACTCAGACAATTTAATGGAACTCCTGCTGATGATCGATGCAGCCAAACGTGCTTCGGCTAAAAGTATCATTGCCGTCATCCCCTACTTCGGTTGGGCACGGCAGGACCGTAAGGACAAACCCCGTGTGTCCATCGGTGCGAAGCTCGTGGCGGATATGCTGAGTGTGGCCGGGATAAACCGATTGATTACGATGGACTTGCATGCCGATCAGGAACAGGGATTCTTCGATGTGCCGGTAGACCATCTGTATGCTTCCAGCGTATTGTTGCCTTACATCAAATCCTTAAACCTCAAGAATATCGTAATTGCGGCTCCTGATGTAGGCGGTTCGAAACGTGCAAGCACCTATTCCAAATACCTTGAATGCCCGTTGGTGCTGTGCAACAAAACAAGAAGCAAGCCCAATGAAGTGGCCGACATTCAAATCATCGGCGAAATAAAGGGAGCAGACGTCATTTTGGTAGACGACATGGTAGACACTGCCGGAACCATTACCAAGGCAGCTAATCTGATGAAAGAAAAGGGAGCCGCCTCCGTGCGTGCCGTGGCCACCCATTGTATCATGTCGGGACCGGCTTCGGAACGTGTACAAGACTCTGCCCTTGAGGAACTGGTCTTCACCGACAGTATCCCTTATTCCAGCCGATGTGCCAAAGTCAAGCAAATCAGCATTGCCGACATTCTGGCTGAAACCATCAGACGGGTGGAGAACAACGAATCCATCAGTTCGCAATATCTGATTTAATCCGTATTTTTATTAATAAATACAATATTTCACAAGAAGGCCGCCACAGATTTCAAAATCAGGAATTCCGTGCGGCCTTTTTCTAACACTCACAAACTTATGAAAACAAAAAATCTGTTTATATCAGGCCTCATAGGTCTTTTCGCCTCTTGCTCGTCGCAGAACTGTAAAATAGAGGGAACAGTGGAAAATGCCAAGGACGGCGATACGCTGTATCTGGCACGAATGTCCGACGGTAACTTCACCCCAACCGATACGATTATACTGCATCAGGGAAAATTTACCCTCCAAGAAAAATGCGATTCTACCATCATTGCCAGTTTCTTCTTTTATGACCAAGAAAGCAATGAAGTCTACAGCAATATTTTCTTTATGGAAAAGGGAAACATTCAGTTGAATATCGGTCCGGAAGGAAGAGTGTCGGGAACAGAAAACAACGACATCTACCAAGAAATTACAGATTCCATTTATGCCCTTCACGAGCGGATGAGCAATATTTATGCACGACAGGCTCCGTCCGATACGGCTGAATACAGTCCGGATGAGAAAACGGAACAAGAACTCGTGGCTTTGGAACAGCAATCCAACCGGTTCGTGACTGAAAGTGTGAAGAAATACATAGATAAACCGGTCGGATATTTCCTCTTTCTTTCCTGTTATAATATGTTTACCCCGCAAGAGGTGCTCGAACTTTCACAGAAAGTATCATCACACTATAAAAACAGTAACGCGCTGAAATACATTAAAGAGGATGCCGAAAGAAGTAATATGACCTCAAACGGACAATCCTTTATAGACATCACCATACCGTCCATGGACGGAGGCGAACTCAAACTCTCCGACATCATCCGGGACAATAAGCTGACCTTGGTAGATTGTTGGGCCAGTTGGTGCGGCCCCTGTCGTGCAGAAATGCCGAACGTAGTGTCGCTGTATGAGAAATACCACAAGAAGGGACTCGAAATCGTGGGTATCTCATTCGATGAGGATGAAACCGCATGGAAAAATGCAGTAAAGACAATGAACATGACTTGGCCCCAAGCTTCGGAACTCCGTTCCTGGGACAACATCATGACACAGAAGTATGGCGTAACGTCTATCCCCTACACGATTTTGATAGACAGTAACGGTACTATCATAGGTCAACAACTCAGAGGTGAAGAACTTGAGAACACAGTCAAACAGTATTTGGAATGATTAAATTCACATACATCTTTATAAAGAAGAACTCCGAATGCAACATCGCATTCGGAGTTCTTCTTTATAAAGATTCTCAATTCTTACAAATATCTATCAATTAAACCATTTCACATAGCAGAAGTCCTGACGGTGAGGCAGGTCCTTATTTTTCGGGAACATACGGTATGCCACCTTGAAACTTCCGGCATTATTGATGGAATGAACCACCTCGAAAGTAAACAGGTCACCCTCTCTCTTCACAACCTCCAACGGTTCTACCGAATAAATATGATCTTTACCATCTGCATCCGTGTGCAAAGTAACCAGTTCTACTCCAATAGCATCATCCAACCCTTTTTCGTCTATCACGATACGAATCGTATAATCCTTCCCGCTTTCAATCGTTCCGTTTATTAATTCGTCACACTTGTCAGCCGATACGACTTCTATCTGATCCCACTTAGAGGCTACGGTTTCTTTCCATGCCGCAATTTCCTTTGCCTTGGCATAGTTGTTGGCAGCCAAAACCTTAAAGCGGGCAGCTTCTTTATTGTAGAACTTCGAATAATAGTCGTCCAACTGCCGCTTCATCGTATAATGGGGAGCAATGTGGGCTATTGAGTTCTTGATGGTCTTAACCCATCCGGCAGAATATCCCTTGCTGTTGCGCGCATAGTACAATGGCAGAATCTCGTTTTCCAACAAGCTATAGATAGTTGCCGCATCCAACTGATCCTGATAGGCTTGATTGTCATACGTACGTTTCTCTGTCAAAGCCCATCCGGCACCCTCACGATAGCCTTCGAGCCACCATCCGTCGAGCACAGACAAGTTCAGCACACCGTTCATCAAAGCTTTTTCGCCCGATGTTCCGCTGGCCTCCAACGGACGCGTCGGGGTGTTCATCCAAATATCGACACCACTTACTAAACGACGCGCCAACTGCATGTCATAGTTCTCCAGGAATATGATTTTACCCAAGAATTCAGGCCGCTGCGAGATTTCATAAATCTTTTTAATCAATCCCTGTCCCGCTCCATCGGCAGGATGAGCCTTACCGGTATAGAGGAACTGAACGGGATAGTGCGGATTATTCACAATCTTGGCCAAACGGTCGAGGTCAGTGAAAAGCAAATGCGCTCTCTTGTATGTAGCAAAACGACGTCCGAAACCTATCAGCAAGGCATTGGGATTGATTTTGTCCATCAAAGAAATCACACGTGAGGGATCTCCCTGATTCTTCAACCAGCTATCACGGAACTTTTCACGGATATAGTGGATCAGTTTCGTCTTCAACTCCATACGGGTTTTCCAAATCTCCTCATCCGAGACGTCAAAAATAGCTTCCCAAATGCTTTCGTTACTTTGGTCCTTCATGAAGTCTTTGTCGAAATGCTTCCGGTAAAGTCTTTGCCATGATGTCGAAGCCCACGTGGGGAAGTGCACACCGTTAGTTACGTAACCTACATGGCTTTCTTCCGGGAAATAGCCTTTCCATATATTAGCAAACATCTGTTGAGACACTTTTCCATGAAGCCAACTTACGCCGTTCACTTCTTGGCATGTGTTACATGCAAAAGTCGACATACAAAAACGTTCCGAATGGTCATCGGGATTCTGACGTCCCATACCAATCAACTCATCCCACGAAATGCCCAAAACCGACGCATAACCGCTCATATACTTGCTGAACAATCCCTCGTCGAAATAGTCGTGACCGGCTGGAACCGGAGTATGCACCGTATAAAGAGAAGAGGCACGAACCAATTCCAATGCCTGATTGAAAGAAAGTCCTTCCTGTACATAATCCAATAAGCGTTGGATGTTACACAAAGCGGCATGGCCTTCGTTGCAGTGGTATATGTCCTTATGAATACCCAGTTTCTTCAACGTAAGTACGCCACCGATACCCAATAGTATCTCCTGTTTCAGACGGTTCTCCCAATCGCCGCCGTAGAGGGCATGGGTTATAGGCCGGTCGAATTCAGAATTCATATTGTTATCGGTATCCAAAAGATACAATTTAATACGTCCTACATTCACTCTCCATACGGAAGCATATACCTTATAATTCAAATAAGGTACTTCTACAATCATCGGGTTGCCATCGGCATCCAGTTGACGTTCAATCGGCAGGCTACCGAAATTCTGTGCTTCGTAATTTGCAATCTGCTGTCCATCCATGGACAAAGTCTGCGTAAAATAACCATAACGATAAAGGAAACCGACTGCACACATATCTACGTTGCTATCGGAAGCCTCTTTCAGATAATCGCCGGCTAATACTCCCAAACCACCGGAATATATTTTCAACACGTGATTCAGACCGTACTCCATACAGAAATAAGCTACAGACGGACGTGTCTTGTCCGGCTCTACGTCCATGTATTCACGGAATGCGGCATATACGTCGTTCATTTTACGTACGACCGAACTGTCTTTCGACAATTCCTCCATCTTCTCATAGCTGAGACGTTCCAGCAGCAACACCGGATTTTGTCCCACTTCGTCAAACAAGTCTTCATCCAAACTGCGGAACAGCACGCGAGCATCATGGTTCCACGCCCACCACATATTACGAGCTAACTCTTCGAGTTTATCCAGCTCTTTGGGAATCCTTGACTTTACATCCACTTGTTTCCAATTTGCTCCATTAGAACAACTTGCTTTAATTTTCATAGACTCTCAAATTAAATTTATAAAATATATTTGCAATATTCATGTTTATTCTCCCCTACGTTGCTTCGCTTTATGCAAAGCGATATCGTAAGCTTGATAATAGTATCGGATAAAATGCTTCCACAAAGCATGTTCCGATATGTCGGCAGCTTTATGGCGTATCTTTTCCGCTTCTTGCGGTGTGAAAGCAGCATAAGCCGTCACGGCATCTTTAATAGCGTCTGCCACTTCGGAAGAATTATAATCCGTCCGCCGTACGACTTGTACGCCATCGGTCAGTTCTCCATCTTTTCCCAACAACTGATTTACCCATAATCCGAAACCGGACAGATTGGTTGTAATGCACGGTACGTGGAAAGCCACACTTTCCAATGGCGTGTACCCCCACGGCTCATAATAAGAAGCATAGACGGTGAGATCCATTCCAATCAACAAATCATAGTAATGCATATTAAAAATACCGTCTGCTCCATCTAAGTAACAAGGAACGAATATCACCTTTACCTTATCGTCCGGCAGATTCCACATGTTGTATCGTTTCATGTAATCAATGACCTGGTCATGGGACATCTCATGTAGCCAATGGGTCAATAAGGGCCATTCCAACGGCGTGTCACAGGCCTTTCCTGAAGCAAGCCTTTCCTTTAAATCCTCACGGGGACAACAAACCCATCCGGGAACCTGTACAAAAGCCAGCACTTTACGGGTTAAATCCTTATTCCGCAAAGAACGGTTCATGGCTTCCATATACAAGTCAATACCCTTATTGCGAAACTCATACCGCCCGCTGGTCGAAATAATCATCACATCGTCATCGAATTCCGTACCCAACAATGCACCTGCCACTTCACGCAACTTACGACGAGCCTCTCGGCGCTTACGGGCAAACTGAGCTTTCGACGGAACGAAATCCTTTTCAAAACCATTCATCAGGACCACATCGGCCGGTTTGTCCAATAATTCCGCACACTCCCGGTTCGTCACCTCGCTCACAGTGGTAAAACAGTCCACATGATGAGCCGTTTCGCGCTCAATGGAATGCTTGGACTGTACATTCAGCTCCTGTGCCATCTGATTTCCATTGTATGCGAACAAATATTCATAAAGCGGTTTATGGTTCCCGGCAATGGAACGTCCGATGGTCGTAGCATGTGTAGTAAATATAGTGGCAACCTCCGGAACATGCTTCTGAATATACAAAGCCCCCAAGCCTGTCATCCACTCGTGAGCCTGATAAACGACATGTTCACATCGCCCCTTTAAAATATGATTATAATAGCTTTCGACGACCAGTCCGGCTGCATAAGAAAACATAGACGCTTCATCGTAGTCGCCATAAGCGTGAAGCGAATCTACTCCGTAGTCTTCCCATAAGCGGGTATATATATCGTTTTTTATAGCAAAGTAAGGTTGGAAATCCACCAAAACCGCAATGGGGTGCCCCGGAACATTCCACCGGCCTATTCGTACGTTCAAATCTTCATTTTCAGCCGTATCTCTCCAAGATTTCAACAAGCTTGCATCTTCTTCGAAAAGCGGGTTCTCTTTCTCTTTCCACACATCCGGACCGATAAACATGATGTGATCTTTCAATTTATCTTGTAATGTCTTTGCCCGAGTGGATAATACCGTATAAATACCGCCTACCTTATTACAAACCTCCCAACTCGACTCAAAAATAAAATTAGGAACATACACTTCTCTACTCATTTCTAACCTTTTATAAAACAAAGGCAAAGGTACGAAATTTACAGTAATCCCAAAAGGAAATGGCCTGTTATTAAACACATTTCATTAAAAATATTTTATAATCATAGAGAGTTGTTTGCAAACACAAGGGATAGAAAGAGTATATTCAAAAAAAACATTAAACCGTTTGGCATACTGACGAACATGATTTACCTTTAAACAAAAGTTACACGTATGATGAAAAAATATATCGTTACTTGCCTCGTTGGTTTATGTGCGGGTCTCACTACAGCCCGTTCTCCATTTAAATGCACGCTTTACGACCGTGAAAACAAAATTTATCTTCATTTGGATTTGTATGAAGAAAGCATCAATGTACCGGGAATGGAAATGTTCGGTCCCATGAACGGATATATGAACGGAAACGTGTACGGTATATGGATGATTACTTCTTCCAAGATTGAAAATGAGAAAACCGCCACATTCAGGCTGTCCAATGATTTGGGTTCGGAAACACAAGAAGTCAAACTGACGGTAGAAAACGATTCCACATACTTGTTGGAACAGCAAGGGGGGACGGTTATCAAAAAGGTCGTAAACAAGAAACTGGTCAAAATACCACGCAACTTGACATTCAACCTCCAACGATAGAATCTACAAAAAAACAGGAAAAGCCTTATTTAAAGTCTCTTCCTGTTTTTCTGTAACAAACCGGATTACTTCTTCTTGAATTGGAATCCTAATTGCATGCCATCGTATCCGCTGGCAATATTACCGATCATGTTCAGTGTACTATTACCGGTCATTGTCGTTATATTCGTCAAGAAGTCGAGCAATTTATCCGCCTTGAAAGTGATTTGCATCTCGTTGCCCTTCAACGCAAGGTTTGCTGTGACCGGACGGCTCAACAATCCTTTGCGCTTCAAGGTTATTTCATTGTCTTGGACAGTATAAGTTCCCGTTGAATTCCGTGACCCGATGGTCATGGTATATGTACTATCTCCGTCGAACGAAATATCAACTTTGCCTTCCTCGAAACCGATTTTAGCGAGATACTTCTGCAACGTTTTCTCCGCAGTATTCGTCATCAGGCTTCCCCCGGCTTTCTTCAAGAGGTTGGAGGATTCGAACACCACAGCCGGGCTTTCATACGTCCAGTCTCCTTTCAAACTCGAATTTTCCACTTTGGCTGTCCCAATCAGATTCTGGAATATAGATCCCAAGACATTACCCTTCTCTTCTGTTTCGGTTTGTTGGGTTTCCGTCCCCTTATTACCCCCCAACACATTCTTCAACAAGTTACCCAACTGCGCAGATGCAGTCGTGGTAAACAACAGACCGCAACAAACTACAATCCATTTCAAACTCATTTTTTTCATTTTGCTTTATTTTATCGGTTTTCATTTAACAACTATCTTGACGGCCTTACCCTCCGTACGCAGGATGTATATGCCCGGATTAAGGTTAAGCATTTCCTCCCGTGAACGGGCAAACAACACACCGTGCAGAGAATAGACCTCTACACTGGCTCCATCTTCCGCACTCACTTGCCGTACGGCATCCGCAGGCAACCGGACATACCCGTAATCGGAAAACTCCGAATCTTCGTATTCATCGTCCAATGCCGAAACGCCATAGGCATACGACTGATATCCGGTATCGTCCAACCGGACTGTGCAACAGGTTTCACTAAGAGAGTCGGCAACGAATACCGGATGCTCGGTCCACTGCTCATCACTGGAAATTCCGTACACTTTCACCGTATAAAACGTAGCGTTCTCCGAAGGACTCCAACTGAATTTAAAGCTATTTGAAGCCACCTCCACAGCCGTTTCCACTACCGGAGCCTCCAACCGGCCCTTAGGCTTATACTTCAATACGATGTCCCCATTCTCCAACTCCCGGATTTGGGTAATAGGTTTGTTCATCCACGTTCCTGTGAAAACAAGTGATGCCGGTGTAGTCTCATTTGTCAGGGCTGTATTTCCCTCCGTTCCGGGATAAGGTTGTCCTCCCAATGCGTTCAGCAAATCAGCCGAACTTTCTGCATTGTACGGACCTACATAGCGGTTATTGGCCGGAATGAAACTCATACGTTGATGCGCGGCATTCGTATTCAGCATATTGTTCTTCCATGCCGTCTCATCATAGTCGACATGCACCACCAACATTCCATGTCCCAACTTCATCAATCCATTGTCCCAACCCACGTGCTGACGGTTCTCCAATACGTAATACTCATCCGAATTTGCCTCATTGACGACTTTATAGCCTACCCCACCCGCTTCCAACGGACGTAATCTGACCGTAGTACTACGTTCCAACACCGTCAGCGGACGCCAACCCAACAAGTCGCGTTCGTATGCAGTCAAACCACAAGGTGTCTTTCCATTGTCGCAATAATTACCGGAATCCATCAACGACCAATATGACATGCCTAATGCGGTATAGTTCGTATCATATTCGTCCGGCAAGCCTAAAGCATGAGACACTTCATGGCACATCGTGCCGATACCCGAAGGCTGATTGCCCGAACTGCCTTTTGAAAGTTCACTGCAACAAGCTGTCACGGACACCGTAACCCCATTAATCGTCATCGGGCGGATCATCTCTTTCGGCCAAATGGCATCTTCCGTCACTCCGGGATCCGATTCCGGTAAACCGGCATATATGAAAAAGGCCAAATCCACAGTGCCGTTTCCATCATTATCGAACCGCGTTTTAAAATCAGAAACCAAAGTCGTAGCTTGTTCCAAAGCCTCGCTGCAAAATTCTGAAAAACGGATATCTTTGGCACCCGATGGCGAATTTTCTCCATAATAAGCCATCGGCTTGTCCAATGTCACCGGGCCGATCACTTCAAACTCCGGAAGAAACAGACTGTCGCTCTGTTGGGCAAAGTAATCGCGTACAGCCCCTCTGCTGCCAGCCCCCGTGTACAAGATGCCGTCTCTCGTCCCGTTGCAATACTTATCATAATAATCGGCTATTCCCTTTGCCGTTTCCGCCACCGTGAGCTTTTCATCGCTGAAGTTTACCAATATGACCGGTATCCGAGGACTTCCCAATGGCTTTATTGCCACCTTATCCGAAGAACTGGCCCTCATAGCACGTACGGTCGCTGTTTTCTCTTTATCCCGTAGCCGCAATGAAGTTACACGAAAACGCCCGGTTTCCTCCTTTTCTACCAAAAAGCCCTCCTCATTCACATAATAACTTCGATATTCGTCACCGCAAAAACGAATATTCTGAAACGTACCGTCACTCATTTGAGCACGGAATACATGAAAACGAGCGGGGACAGCATAAATTTGTGCAGACAGCGTCAAAAGCCCCAAAATATGCAGTAATCTCATAAAATCTTCATTTGTAGGGCAAAAGTACAAAACTTTTTTATGATTCTTTCATCATAGACTTTTTTTCTTTCACAGAAATTCACAAGCCCCACAAGAATACTTCATTCATCGGACTCCACCGTTTCTGCATTGAGGAGTCCCTGTGCCTCGGCATTCAGATAAAAACGGCTCCGACTCAAACGCTCTTTCTCATCTTGCATAGCCTTAGCATAAAGTTCTCCGATGATGCCGTCTGCCAAACCTATGGTAGGTACATACACGTAGTCCGAATGAATACAGTCGGCAATAATCAGGAATATTTCTGCCGCCGGAACGATCACATCAGCCCGGTCCGGTTTCAGCCCGAAACGATCCATACGCTCTTCTACCGACAGCGGTTGCAGGTCGTTATGCAAACTACGTAAGGACGTAATCGGCAATTTAAGTTCTTTCTTGCTTTTTTCTTCCGCCAGACGGAACAATTTATTGATGTTGCCCCCGCTACCTATAATATTAATAGGTCCGTAATTGGCATACATACCTGCCATATCCGCTTTAAGCCCGTCTACAATCCCATCTTTTACCGCACGGTTCAACAACCGGATCGTACCGATGTTATAGCTCATGGAACCCACCAACCGGCCTTGGTGTATCAAAGTGATTTCCGTACTTCCTCCCCCCACATCTACATACATAAAGGTTCCTTCCTTATTGGGAAGTTTCTCTATATGGTTTCCATACAGGATGCCGGCTTCTTCTTTTCCTTCGATTAAATCAATGCGTATCCCCGTCTTCTTTTCTATCTTCTTGATCAAGGCCTTGCCGTTCTTAGCATCGCGCATGGCGCTCGTAGCGCACGCCCGATAATCGACCACATCGTACATACGCATCATCTGCTTGAACCCCTTGATCATGCGCATCATCATCTCGGCACGCTCTTTCCCGATCTTACCCTTCGAGAACACATCCATTCCCAGACGCAAGGGATAACGGATGAACAACACTTTCCTGAACTTTGTTTCTCCCAATGGATTATGATCGATGTTCTTAATCAATAACCGGGCGGCATTCGTACCGATGTCGATAGCCGCAAAATTCATTCCTTCCATCATAGTCATTCGTTACTTTTATCATTTTGCTTTTCCGCCACTTGCTTGGCGTAATAATCATATAACCGTTCCTGTGAGCGGAATGCTTCCGCATCCTCTGTTCCCTCGTAAAACATATTATGCCCCGTCCCGTCTACGATACGCCCTTTCCGGTTGTCCATCATGCCCCATTCCACAATCCGCTTCAATTCGGCACGAACGACCGGATGGTAAACCGGAGCCATCACTTCTATCCGATGGTCCAGATTACGGGGCATCCAGTCGGCACTCCCTATAAAATACCGTTCGTCCCCTCCGTTGCAGAAAATGAGAATCCGGCTATGTTCCAGATAACGGTCTATGATTCCGTGAATACGGATATGGTCGCTTTTCCCTTGTATTCCTGTCACTAACGCACAATTTCCTCTCACGAGCAAATCGACCTCCACTCCGGCTGCAGACGCATCATAAAGTTTCCTCACAACATCTTCATCCGTGATATGGTTGATTTTAACCTTTATATAAGCTTCCTTTCCTTGCTTTTTATTTTTGATTTCCGTCTGTATCATAGCCAGAATATTCTTTTTCATGATATTCGGCGAAACCAGCAATTCTTTGAACTTCACAGGAAGGAAAGGTTTTTCTATGAAACGGAACACATTCGCCACATCCTTTACAATAGCTGGGGCGGCCGTCATCAACATGCAATCCGTATAGATTCGGGCGTTTCCTTCGTGAAAGTTTCCGGTTCCGATGCAGGCAATGTCGCGTCCGCCACTCATCTCCACCCATAACAGCTTGGAATGTACTTTCAGCCCCTCTACACCGAAAATGACGTTGATGCCTGCATCTTTCATACGCTTGCTCCATTTTATATTGCTGGATTCGTCGAAACGCGCCAACAGCTCGATTACCACCGTCACTTTCTTCCCGTTTTTAGCCGCAGCAATCAGAGCTTCCACTACCTTGCTGTCTTTAGCCAAACGGTAAAGAGTAGTCTTGATAGATTTGACACGTGGGGAAATTGCGGCCTCGCACAGCAACTGGATATAATGGTCGAAAGAATGATAAGGCACATGCAGGAAACGGTCTTCTTCACGAATCAAGTCCAACATGCTTCGTGCACCGGCAAACTCCGGTAAAAGCAACGGTTTCCATGCCGGATATTTCAAATCGCCACGGCCGCAATCCGGAAACTTCATCAGGTCTTTATGGTTCTGGTAACGTCCGCCGGACAAGGTCGTATCGAATTTGTCGAGCGACAGGTTCAGCATAATCTTGCGGTATAAATCCTTCGGCATGGAAGCATCGAAAACAATCCTCAGGGGCTGACCGTTCTTACGGCTTTTCACCGCACGCTGCACCCGCTGCAATGTCCCGGCATCCGACTCATTATCCAATTCCATCTCCGCATCCTTCGTGAACTTGAAAGAATAAGCTTCGAAATGATCATAGTCCACGCTGACAAATATCATAGGCAGGCAATACCTTATCACATCGTCAATATACATGATATAATGCGTATCGTCTTCCACCGGAAGTTCGAGAAAACGACCGAACTTCTCCACCGGAACCCTGATAAGCGCATATTCTTTCTTAGGCTTTTTAGCTTCGTCATACCAACGGGTCAGTTTCACGGCCAAATAAATCGTATCGTCGGATTCATTAGCCAACCGCTCCGCCTGCGACAGCCATATCGGATTGGTAAATCCGGCCAGACTGTTCCGGAAATACTGGCGGATAAAAGACTGCTGCGCCTCGTTCAACTGTTTTTCATTGACAAGACGAATCTTCTCCTTTTCCAGTTCCTTTGTCAACTGCCCGACAACGTGTCCAAACTCTTTATTATACCGGTTATTCAACTTGTTGATGACCTTGATGGTATGACGGGCTTCTTCTATCTGGGACTTCATTTGCTTCACGTCGCTCTCGGCAATACGCGTCAGCGTAGCCATCCGGACACGGAAAAACTCATCCAGATTATTGCTATATATCCCCATAAAACCCAAGCGTTCCAATAAGGGAACCGATGTGTTCTGGGCTTCTTGAAGGATTCTGTAGTTAAAATACATCCAACTTACGTCACGCGGAATGACGTCTATCGACTTTTTGGGTTCCATACGCGATTCATTAAAATGCGATACGACAAATATAGAATAAATATGATAAATAATAAAAGCTTCTAACCGGAATTTTATAAATAAAAATCCGGTTAGAAAACTTTTTAAAGCAGGTTATTGCTGGAAACGCTTGAATGCACGCAAATAATGCCTCAAGTCACTGAGCAACTCTTGCGTCTCCTGCAACAGGTTCAGATAAACCAAAGAAACTTTCAAGCCTTGCGACAAATCCATCTGTATGCGGTCTTCCTGCGCCCGGCGCATCTCGGAAAGCTGCTGCTTGTAAGCCTCTTCTTCGGCCAGCAACGCGTCGATATGCTCATAGTCCCGGTCTTCCACAATACGTTCGCTCCGCATCAGGTAATCCACTATCTTTTTCTTGACCGGCAGAATCTCCTCTATGCACTCTCTCGAAAGCGGATTGAAATTATTGTCCACATGCTCCTTGCAAGGCTCGGACATACGTTTCAGGCAATAAAGCATTTGCTCTCCGCTGTTGGAAGCCAAATGGAACCATGTGTTCTTTTCCAAAGAAATCCGCTTGTCGATACGGCGCATACCCACCAATTCCCTTTGGCGCAGTTTTTTACGGCGCGATTTCTCAGCGTCTATACGTTTCACGGCACGGCGCAACGTCTTCAAGTCTTCGTCTACAAACCCGTTGACCACATCCTCATACGTTTTCCAAACGAAATCCAACATCTCCTGTTGGGTGGCACAAACATGCTTTTTCAACAAGCCCCAGCATTCCGCCTTGTCTTTCGCATTCATAATACCTTTAAAGAGTTGTTCCTCGTAATCGGTCTCGTCCTTCCGCTTGGTTGAGAAGTTACTCTTAATCAGGATGAATACGGCCACAAAGACAAACAAGGCCATCACCACCGCACCGCCGTAATACATGGCAATCGTGACCAACGCACAGGCTGAGAAAGCAATACCGGCCGTAAGGAACCATCCGCCGATGACGTTCAGCACGCCCGTGATGCGGAACACCGCGCTTTCGCGCGACCATGCACGGTCGGCCAAAGAAGACCCCATGGCCACGATGAAAGTCACGTAGGTGGTAGAAAGAGGTAATTTCAACGATGTCCCCAACGCTATCAGCAGTCCGGAAAGCACAAGGTTGACGGAAGCACGCACCAAGTCGAATGCCGCTCCCTGAGCCAAAATAGCCTCATCTTTGTTAAAACGGGCGTCAATCCATCTCACCAAAGGTTTTGGGGTATATTTGGAAAAGAACTCGTTCACGTTGTTCGCCCCTCTCACGATGCTGCGCGCCACGCGTGAAGAACCGAACATCTCTTCGCCTTCGTCCTGACGCGACAAATCCACGGAAGTCTTCACCACATTCTGTGCTTTTTTCGACGTGGCCAAGGCATAGACCATCACCACACCGGAAAGGAACAGGAAAATAAACGGTGTCTTGGCACTTTCATTCAGCGAACTCATCATAAAAGTATCGGCCTGCCCGGCACCGTTTGCGGCAAAATCCTGATAAGCCGAATAAGCAGCCAACGGCACACCGACGAAATTCACCAGGTCGTTTCCGGCAAAAGCCAAAGCCAAGGCAAAAGTACCCATAAAAATTACAATCTTGAACACATTGATTTTGCACCAATGGAACACCTGCATCAAGACGGTGCTTACCACGAAACACCCGCCCACCAGATACATCGTATTTTCTTTTATCCATGCGTTATATTCCGGAGTCATGAACGAACTGTCCTTCAATCCTTTCAGCAAAGCAAAATAAAGGATACACGTGGTGGCAATTCCCCCGAAAAGCCCTATTTTCCATTTCAACTTGGAAGTATAGTTAAACGTAAAAATCAAACGGGACAACCATTGTACCACCGTTCCGAAGATAAAAGCCACTGCCACGGAAAGGAATATACCCAAAATCACAGAAAGGGCCTTGTCCGTATTCAACAGATCGGCAAAGCCCAAAAGCCCGGTCTCGTCCGTGGCTATTTTCAACAACGAAAGGATGAACGTACCGCCCAACAATTCAAAAACCATAGAGACGGTGGTAGACGTAGGCATTCCCAACGTGTTGAAGACATCCAGCAATACCACATCCGTCACCATGACTGCCAGGAAAATACAAAGCAAGTCGTTGAAACTGAACATCTGCGGTTGGAAAATCCCATGCCGCGCAATGTCCATCATACCGTTACTCATCGTAGCTCCCACAAACACCCCGATCGATGCGATAATCAAGATGGTGCGAAAGCGTGCGACCTTCGCTCCGATAGCCGAGTTCAGAAAGTTCACGGCATCATTACTCACACCGACCACCAAGTCGAAAACGGCCAGCATGAACAGGAACACGATAAAACTAAAATAAACAATTTCCATAAGTTAAAAATATGTGTTGATAATTCTTTGGGTGCAAAATTACAGACGCGAGATGTAAGGTGTGTGTCATTCATGTTAAGATTATGTTACAATCCGACAGGAATCACTTTACATTTCTTTATAGTATTGAAAAAGAAGCACTTGAATCTCTCGAAAAAATCTCCGCACAAACGAAAATCAATCTCAGCCGAATGAAAAATCGTTTGGCTGAGATTGATTTTTCGTTTGGCGCACAAAATCCGGCAGGTTTCAGGAAGGGGACGAAAAAAGCTGTTGTCCCGGAATATTATAAGTATTTTTGAGTTAACTTTGCAGCCGGAAAATAAAACGTACGATGAAAAAGGTATTTCTTTTTATAGCCGGTGCCTGGATGACATGGGCAAGCCATGCCGAGGAAAATAAAGGCAAATGGTGGCTGGATATCAAGCAAAACACGACATTCGGCGGCTACGTCATCGGTAAGGCTGCATTCAACGACCAGGATTTGGACAATAAAAACGAATCGCATTCCACCTTCGACATCCGCCTCATCCGGGCATACGTCAACGGCAAAGTATGGGATTTCAGATACGGGCTTCAAATGGAAATGAACGGCGTATCCGGAAGCAGTGCGGAAAAAGGACCTCGCGTATTGGACGCTTGGGCGGAATGGGAAAGATACTCTTTCGTCAAAGTAAAGTTCGGCCAGTTCAAACGTGGCTTCACTTTCGAAAACCCCATGAATCCTTGGGATATAGGTTTCGGGGCATACTCCCAGGCTACGACGATGCTGGCAGGCATGAACGACCGCGTAGGGGAACATTCCTGCAACGGACGCGACTTGGGGCTTCAAGTGCAAGGCGATTTGTTCAAATCTCCCGACGACGGTCACAACTGGCTGCATTACCAATTAGGAGTGTACAATGGGCAAGGGGTGAACCACGCTGACCGTAATGACAACAAAGACCTCATCGGCGGACTTTGGCTCTCGCCCGTAAAGGACTTGTGCATCGGTGCTTTCGGATGGGCCGGAGAATACAGCAAGGATGCCAACGGCAAGAAAATCACCGTAGACCGTAACCGTATGGCTTTCGGCGTGAAATACGAATCGCGCTGGACCGTGCGCGGGGAATACGTAACCAGCCAGGGACACAAGATTTCGGACTACCGTGTGGCTGACGACGGGACGACGAGCGTCAGCGGAAAGGACAAGGCGGACGGCTGGTATGCCACAGTGGGAGCCCCCGTCACCTCGAGATGCAAAATATACGGCAAATGGGATGTATATCGCGACCGGAAAGACAATGCAAGCCGGAAAAGCATCTACAACGTGGCCGTAAACTACTATTTCTATAAAAACCTGAAGATACAGGCCCTTTACGGTTTCGTGGAAGACAAAACATACGTCGGAGACCAACATTACAACACCGGAGAAATCCAGTTGTACTGGCGTTTCTGACCACTGCAAACGGAGGCAAAACAGAAATAAAACGGCTTTCCTAATGGTTATATGCCGGGAATCTCCTATTTTTGCAACCAAATCGACCCATAATATGAAAAGAAGTTTTTATTTTATCCCTGTATGGGCTGTCATGGCTTTCGCATTTCTTTCATGCGGCGAAGACCGTACGTATGAGTTTCTGGCCAAGACGGAAGTGGATAATTGGATTGAAGCGCAAATGCGGGAGATATACCTTTACTACCGGGAAATCCCCCAACTGGAAACGGAAGATTACTTCTCTCCCGCCGAAGAGTTTTTCCCGAAGCTTCTGGCTTCGCAGGACAAATATTCTTATATAGAAGTACCCACGGAGACGGATGCGGCCACGGGGATAAAGCTCCGCAACGCCATTCAAACCGTAACTTACGGTTTCGATTTCGTATTGACCGACGACCCGACGGGAAGTTCCAGACAAGTGGCACGCGTGTTGCAAGTGTTGCCCCAATCCCCGGCTGCCGCAATCGGACTGCAACGGGGCGACTTTATCACAGAAGTCAACGGAAACAATGTCAGCAGTAAAAATACCAGCCTTCTGGAAAACGGGAATGAAACGGTACTCACGGTTTCCACTCTTTCGGCCGACGAGGAGACCGGTGAATTGGTTTGGGACGATGAAGCGACAGAACTTACACTTCCGGCTGCCGTCCACATGGAGAACAATCCCCTCTTCCTTTACAAGGTCATCGAGCAGGACGGAAGGAAAACCGGTTATCTGGTATATAATGAATTCAAGGCAGGCATAAACGACGGCGACGCATCCTATCTGGAACAAATGCTGCAAATATTCCAATGGTTCAAACAACAAGGAGTGACCGATTTTATCCTGGACCTGCGGTACAACCAAGGCGGACAGGTGACTTGCGCACAACTTTTGGCCTCCTTGTTGGCTCCTGCCGGCAGTCTGGGACAGGAGTTCGCCCGTTTTGAATTCAACGACAAACGGCAAGACTCGAACTACAGCCTGAACTTTCTCACGGAATACGCGAATTATAATCTGAACCTGAACCGGCTTTTCATCATCTCAGGATTGTACACCGCTTCGGCATCGGAAATGATGGTGAACTGCCTGCGCCCTTACATGACAGTCAACCTTTTGGGCACAAAAACCTTGGGTAAAAATGTGGCGATGACGCGTATCGACAGTCCATACGGCTTCGTCATGTATCCGGTAACCTCCACCGTGCTCAACAAAGAAGGGCAGTCGGACTACGCAAGCGGCTTCACCCCAGAGTATATCATATCCGAACTCAACTATTATCCATGGTATGAACTGGGTGATCCGAACGAGCTTCTCCTGAAAAACGCGCTGCAATGGATGGCCGGCGACGTACCGTCGGATGCGGAAAACGTCAGCGAACCCGAAGAACCGGAAACTCCGGAGAGTCCGGCTTCCCTCCGCCTGCCCCGCAAACCGGCATCCGGTTATTCTTCCATCCTCGGCAAAAAAGCTCCGGCGACAATCTTGCCCGAATAAAATCCTGTATATCAAAAAGACAAACAGATGACGAATATTTTAGTTTCGGAAGATATCCGGACGGTATGTCCGGAGTTTGTAGGTGCAGCTTTGGAAGCACATATCACCAATACGCCCTACTCCGCTCCGCTATGGGAGGAAATCAAGGCGTTCCAAACCGATTATTGCAGGAAATACACCACGGAGTCCATCAAGGAAATGCCTCCTATACAAGCCACCCGAGCCGTTTATAAACGCTGTGGAAAAGACCCGAGCCGTTACCGCCCTTCGTCGGAAGCCTTGGTGCGCCGCATGCTGCGGGGATTGGACTTATACCAAATAGACACGGCTGTGGATTTAATCAATCTGGCTTCCATTGCCTACGGTTACTCCATCGGCGGATTCGATGCCGGGAAAATAGTCGGCGACACGCTTGTTTTGGGCATCGGGCGCGAAGGGGAAGCTTACGAAGGCATCGGGAGAGGCCCGTTGAACATCGCCGGTCTGCCGGTTTACCGCGACAACCAAGGCGGAATCGGCACCCCCACGAGCGACCATGAACGCACGAAACTCACCCTGTCCACCACCCACCTGTTGGCATTGGTCAACGGATACGACGGCAACCGCGAACAAGTGCTGGCCTGCGCAGAGTACATGCAGGAGTTGTTAAAGAAATATGCCGGTTCGGACGGGGGAAACATACAACTTTTCGAGTGACCTAAACCCCAATGGGACAAACCGGAAACACAAAAGTATCGCGGTTTGCCCCATTGGAGTTGCCGGCATCAAAAGGATTTAGTAATAAACTATCGTCTGTATCTCCTTAAATATAGGTTGGCCGTCCACATACACCATACGTTCGGTCCAGTTTCCATGCTCATCTGTCTTCACAGCACGGATTTCACAACCATCGTAGTTCCAACTGTCACCCCCATAATCCAACGAGAAATCCATGGATTCCGGCAACGTGGAATTTTCCCCGTAACGGAAAGTTGCCTCGTAACTCTCTCCATTTCCGTATGCTACAAACGGCGGCGTCGTGCTGCCATACACGACATGGAACGGCACGCCATCCATATTTATTGCATATTGGCAATCTATAAGTCCTGCAGAGAATTCTCCGGCCCTGAAATTCCCCTCGTAACGGATGCCGAATTCCCCGTCCTCACGTGTGTAAGTGGCCTGAAAGGGTTGACCGTAACGTTTTCCGTTCACCGCCACCTTTTTGCCATCATAAGTATAAGTGAATGAATCCACCTGTTCCAATTTTCCCACAGTAGATTTCTGCCCCTCGTAGTAGGTTATCTTCCCGTCGGGCGAAAAGCGCATGATGTTGCAGAAATTGCAAAGCGGGTGGTTGCCATTCTCCTCTTCTTGCAGCGACTTCATCATATTCTCGGGATAGACACGAATCAGCCTCGCCTGCTTGACATTCCCTTTCAGCATATAGATGTCGCGTTCCGTCATCTTAGCCCCTTGGCTTCCCGCGCTCTTCTGCAACTCCAACACACGGTCGTAAGCTCGCAACTCGCCTTCTTCCGTTACCACAAACTCATAAGGCTGTTCCAAAGGCCCGGCATCGGCCATTTGTTGAACCAGGGGCTTATCCTCGGAATAGGGATAAAGATAATGCGTGAAGCTGATGCCATCCTTATTGGGTATGCCTGCATAAACATGACTCATGTGTCCCCTCAGGCCGCTCTCCCCATCTGGTTCGGTGTAATCGGTAACCTGTAACACCACATACCCTTCTCGCTCGGAAAGCGTACCCATGCTATAGGACACAGGCAATGGCGCTTTCCCCATATATTCCCCTAACATCGAACGGGAAAAATCACGGAGAGCCACCTTGCGGACAAACTTATCCGATATGGCACCCGACACGGACGGAATACGGAAATTCACCCAACCGTTGCCTGCGTCCCAGCCCGTAAAGCTGTTTACAGAACTTACCTTGCCCACAACCTTTCCTGTGACCGGCTGGCTGCGTACATTGACATTATCACCGGTCACTACATAGTAATCTTGCGCTTGAAGCGCGGCGGTACAACAAAAAGCCGCCATCAAAAACATCTTTTTCATTATATATAAGTATTAAAGTCTTTACTCATGAATCTACCGTGCCAAAAGTTCGTTCGTACCACGACTGCCCTACCTCCCCCCCTATAAAAACGCATCCGAACGCCGCACAGAGTAGCACGACCATACAGGCCGTCAAGTACGCCCCAAACCCAATTCTTTATCTTTTTGTTTTCATACCACTTAGATTTCCGTTCTCCCCAAACGGATATATTCTTTCTCTTTTAGAAGGTTGAACATGAAAAAGGCGTAGGGAGGTACTTTCGCCTATCCCATGGTCTCAGGCTCTCGCATTGCCCCCATCCCTCAGGATAGGCAACGCAGCCAGCCCACGCCATGACATATCATATAAACCGGGAGAATTTTCCCCGAGTGAATACAATACAACCAACGTGGACGTTTCCCGTTGCCTAATCTTTCAGGATGGATTCAAATTTGCGAGATTTGAGACCTAAAGATTACGTCCGTAAACGCCCTTTTCCCATAAAATGCCCGCCAGTCCCTCATGGACAGGCTGAGTCAAAAACAAAATTAATACTTTTTCGGATATATTCAAAGAAAATAAATAACTTTCTCACCGTTTCTTTTATTATATCCCTACCTTTGCATATAAATTAAACATGAACGTAAAATGAGAATAGCCACATTCTTCCTGTTCCTCGGATTGTTCTTGCAAGTACAAGCACAAATGAAACAACCCGACCCCACGGTATTCATATTCGTAGGAGACTCTATTTTCCCGATGAACGTCATAACCAGCCAGACTGAACTTAAGAAAGGTTGGGACATACAAGGCATCAATGTAGGGCGAAAAATAAAAAGATACTTCTCGGGGGCGCAGGCAAGGCAAACCACCGGTCGCCAACCTAAATTTGCCATTTACCCCAAAACGCAGGATTTGAACGACTACGCCTTGATTCGACTGAAAGAAAGACGAGGCTTCCGCTATTTGCCGGCCTCTGAATTTAAAGACTGCGACTATACCCGTGTGGAATTAGGGCTTTTCAACATTGAGAACCTTCCGGGATTAGGCTTTGCCGTAACACCGCTCACACCGCTCTTCCCCGGGGAATACATATTGGTGGATCTTTCTCAAAAGCCCGTCAACCAATACGGAGATGTCAAAGCATTCGATTTCACGGTGGAAGAATAACCATTCCCATCTGCAAAATTATCAGTCTGCTTGGAATGTCTCCCGACAAAAAGCAATGCATCCAACGTATCCCGTTCCAACTATTTTTTATCTCTAAACGAAAAAAACTGTGATTTTATTTGCCAGTTCAGGGATTCTACATATATTTGCAAGCGAAAACAAGAATTTAAAAGACTAAAGCAATAATGTTCTCAAATAAAAATACATATTGGTGGTGGCGCAACTCAAGACCGGAAAAGTCGTGAGGAGCAAGCCTTATATGTATTATCTACATTTACCCTAAAAGAAACATGGAGGCCTGTCGTACTTACGGCAGGTCTCTTTTTTATACCCTTTTTCCCAAGAACAAACAAACGAACCAAAATACAAATGAAGATGAAAACTTATCATGTAAATGAAGAAGGCTATTACGGTAATTTCGGCGGCGCATACGTCCCCGAGATTCTGTATAAAACCGTAGAAGATTTGCGTAAAGCATATCTTCCCATCCTTGAGAGCGAAGCATTCCGCAAAGAGTACCATGCGCTGCTGAAAGATTATGTAGGCCGCCCCTCGCCTCTCTACCATGCACGGAGACTGAGTGAAAAATACGGTTGTAAACTCTACTTAAAACGGGAAGACCTCAACCACACCGGCGCTCACAAAATCAATAATGCCATCGGACAAATCCTTTTGGCACGGAAAATGGGCAAAACGCGTATCATTGCCGAGACCGGTGCCGGGCAACACGGTGTGGCCACCGCTACGGTCTGTGCCCTGATGAACATGCCCTGCCGAGTCTACATGGGAGCGACGGACGTGGCAAGGCAACACATCAACGTAGAACGCATGAAGATGTTGGGTGCCGAGGTTTATCCGGTAGAAAGTGGAAACAAGACATTGAAAGATGCCACGAATGAGGCCATCCGCGACTGGTGCTGTCATCCGCAAGACACCTTCTACATCATCGGTTCCACCGTAGGCCCACACCCCTATCCCGACATGGTGGCCCGCTTGCAAAGCGTCATCAGCCGTGAAATCAAGGAACAGCTCTTGGAAAAAGAAGGACGCGATTATCCGGACTACCTGATGGCTTGTGTCGGCGGGGGGTCGAACGCAGCCGGTACCATCTACCACTACATCGACGACGAACGGGTCAAAATATACCTCGGCGAGGCCGGAGGCCACGGTATCGACAGCGGAGAGACCGCAGCCACGATACATTGCGGTTCATTGGGCATCATCCATGGAAGCCGCACGTTGGTCATGCAGGACGAAGACGGGCAAATCATCGAACCCTATTCCATCTCTGCCGGTTTGGATTATCCAGGTATCGGCCCGTTACATGCCAACTTGGCACAAGAGCACCGGGCCACAGTCATGGCTGTCAACGACGAAGAAGCTTTACGGGCCGCATACGAACTCACCCGCCTGGAGGGTATTATTCCGGCCTTGGAATCGGCACACGCACTCGGCATGCTCCCACGAATGAAATTCAGGAAAGAGGATATGGTCGTGCTGACGGTCAGCGGACGGGGTGACAAAGACTTAGACACCTATCTGGCCCACCGCTACGACGAGTATTTAGAACAATAAGATGTACCATACAAATCCATAAAAAAACCTATGAATACATTTCATTACAGCACGGCTTGCCGACAAATCCTCGGCGACCTCTATACACCGGTCAGCACCTATTTGAAAGTGCGCGACCTTTATCCACAAAGTGCCCTGATGGAGAGTTCCGATTACCATAGCCATGACAACAGCCGTTCGTTCATCGCCCTGAACCCGATAGCCAGCATCGACATCAGCCATGGCACCGTGACCGCCCAATATCCGGACGGTACGCAGGAATCCCGCGAAATCAATGAAAACTATCCGGCCGAACAAGCCTTCAACGACTTTTTATCACGCTTCACCGTGACAGGCGACAAACAGGAGTTTTGCGGCCTCTATGGTTACACGTCCTTCAATGCGGTCCGGTATTTCGAACACATAGAAATAAAAGATTGCATGCAGGAAAAGAACGACGCACCGGACATCCTTTACATCTTATATAAGTATGTCATTGCTTTCGACCACTTCAACAATACCATGACGTTAATCGAACTGGTGGAAAATCATGAACCGGATACTCTCGACGAACTGGAATGCGTCATCCGAAACCACAACTTCGCCACCTACGATTTCCGTCCTGTTGGTGAAACCTTCAGCACGCTCACGGACGATGAACATAAAGCCAACATCCGCCAAGGCATTGCCCACTGCTTACGGGGCGACGTGTTCCAAATCGTATTGAGCCGCCGTTTCGTACAACGGTATGAAGGAGACGACTTCAAGCTCTACCGCGCCCTGCGCAGCATCAATCCCAGCCCCTACCTGTTTTATTTCGACTTCGGGGGATTCCGCATTTTCGGTTCCTCACCCGAAACACATTGCCGCATAGAAGGACGCCACGCTTATATCGACCCGATTGCAGGCACGACAAAACGTACCGGCAACGCCGATACGGACGCACAAAATGCAAACTACCTGAAAAACGATCCGAAAGAAAACGCCGAACACGTCATGTTGGTAGACCTGGCGCGGAACGACCTGAGCCGGAACTGCCACGACGTGAAAGTGGACTTCTACAAAGACATGCAATATTACAGCCATGTCATCCATTTGGTGAGCCGTGTAAGCGGTACGCTGAATGACGAAGCCGATCCTGTCAAGACGTTCATCGACACCTTCCCGGCCGGTACGCTCTCCGGCGCACCCAAGGTCCGCGCCATGCAACTTATCAGTGAACTGGAGCCGCACAACCGAGGGGCATACGGCGGTTGCATAGGGTTCATCGGATTGAACGGTTCCCTGAACCAGGCCATCACCATCCGTACGTTTGTAAGCCGTAACAACGAGTTATGGTTTCAGGCCGGAGGCGGCATTGTGGCCAAGAGCGACGAAGATTACGAGTTACAGGAAGTCAATAACAAACTGGGAGCTTTGCGCCATGCCATCCAAATGGCAGAACGCTTGTGAAGCTTTCCGCATACATTCAGAATTATGAAAGCAGTCATCATTGATAATTACGATTCTTTTACCTACAATTTATATCATCTGATACGTGAAACCGGCACGGATACTACGGTGCTGCGCAATGACGCATTCGACTTGAAAGATATTGAGGCATACGACAAAATCATTTTAAGTCCGGGCCCCGGCATTCCGGAAGAAGCCGGACTGCTATTAGACGTCATCCATACTTATGCCGGACGAAAGCCGATACTTGGCGTATGCCTCGGACATCAAGCCATCGGCCAGGCTTTTGGTGCACAGCTCGTCAACCTGTCCGATGTGTTCCACGGCGTACAGACTCCTTGTTTCCAAACGGAAAAAGACTATATTTTTCAAGGCATCCCCAAGCAATTCCCCGTGGGACGTTACCATTCGTGGGTAGTGTCGGACGACGGTCTGCCTTCCTGCCTTGAAGTGACGGCGGTCAGCCCAGAAGGACAAATCATGGCACTGCGCCACCGCGAATACGATATCCACGGCATACAGTTCCATCCGGAATCCGTACTCACCCCGAATGGACGAGCCATCGTGGAAAACTTCCTCGGGCACACCTTGTGTCCATAAATGATGTTTTACGACATGTTTCCATTTATTTCATGTGCCAAATATTTGTAGTTTACTTATTACTACATATATTTGGCACAAGTATACATATGTACGACTGACTAATATAGAATAAAACAAAAAACAAACGACATTGAATCCCAAGAATGTTACCCACAATGAACTTAAAGCATTATTTCATAGCAATAACACTTTGCATCCTGTACATATTAAACTTAATGGGGTGCAAGAACCAGCAAGACGCGAACGAAAAGGACTTACTTACCATCCACATCGAGGATTACGAGAATAAAGTCATTCCGCGTCCTGCCGTCATATCAAGTATCGACACCATTGCTTTAAACACCTGCGGTAATTTCATGGGAGACATCAAAACCGTATGCATTTCAGACTCCATGGTGTATGTGTTGGACAGAGCCAATGCCGTATGGGCTTTCAAATTCCCTTCGGGCGATTTCGTCAAACGCATCCGGAACGTGGGACATGGAAACGGAGAATACGTTTCTGCCTGGGCCATGACTTTGGGAGATAGCCTTTTGTTCTTAATGGACTTTGACACAAAAAGCATATTGGCCTATGATGCAGTCCTCAATTACCAAGTCGTCATTCCGCTATGGATTCCCTGCCATGGATTTCATAAAAGTCAAAGACGGCTTCCTTTTCCTGAACTTGTTAGCGACTGAGAAGTTGCATCGCATTGTGCATACCAACAATCTGGGGGAAGTACAACAAAGCTATTTGCCATCCAAAATGAGTTTGGACATGATTTACAATGAAACCTCTTTTGTCCGGGATAAAAACGGGGAGGTTTACATCTTCCCTCCGTTTTCCAATGAAATATACCGTTGGACTTCCGGAGGACCAAAACCGGCATTCCGAACAGATTTCGGTAGAAATACCGCCAAAGACAATGTGAAATCAAGTTATGACATCACGGAATCCGAAAGAGCCTTCAACACCGGCTTCTTCATTGTAGACCACCATATAATAAATAACTTTTACCACTCAGGGAAAACTTATTACTCATTCTACAACATGAAAGATGGAAGACAAGACCAAGGATATGCAGACACGACAGAGGTCATACCGTTTGTACCCCGATGGCAATCCTCCAATGGTCTGATAGGCTACATACTTACCAATGACTATGACAAGTGGAAGCCTCAAAAGGACTCTTGTGATGCCGCATTGTTCGTTTTCCATTTGAAGTAACACGATTGAGCCAAAGATGGTTTGCAAAGTGTCTTCCAGCAAGACAAAACAGACAAACAATATTTGAAACATGTTTCCACATTTTCTTGCGAAACTATATACTTTATTGTACCAAGCATTGTGTATAACATCTGCTTGCTCGAAAGTATATAGTTGCGAAACTTTTTGGGCAAGCTACAACCTTATGCAGACAGACTACAAGTATATTTCATTTTCCGTCCACTTTCAGAATCCATCGGTTCGTTCCGCCTCACCCTGAAAAGCATGATGCTTCCTTACCCCATTTATATGGACACCGCAGGCGTCTTCCGCCGGACCAACCCTCAACTGCCCTCCAATCCCATGTTGCACACTTTCCTTTTGGACGAAAACAACGAGGTGTTGGTAGTAGGAAACCCTTTGGAAAATGAGAAAATAGACCGGATGTTCTGGAGAACCGTGAAGGAAAAGTTAGGAACCGGACAAAAAGAAAAAGCCAATGACTAATGCTCCACACGCATAAAATTCAGCTTTTCATCCGAAAAAACTGTGATTTTGTTTGCATACAAAGAAATTCTCTGTATATTTGCAACCATAAAACAAAACAAGAAACAAACCAGACAATGTTCTTAAATAAAAATACATATTGGTGGTGGCGCAACTCAAGACCCGAAAAGTCGTGAGGAGATAGCCTTATATGTATCATCAACCACATACCAATGTGAAGACATGGAGGCCTGTCGTACTTACGGCAGGCCTCCTTTTTTATACCCATTCCCTTGCAAACCACATACCAATAAAACTTAAATACATCACAAGCATGAAACAAATACTCACAAAAATTACAAACGGTGAGGTTCTGACCCGGGAACAGACCTGCCAGATCGTCCGTCATATTGCAGACGGGGAATACAACGACGTGCAAATCAGTGCCTTGCTCACCGGACTGATTATGCGGGGCATCAAGGTGGACGAAGTGCTCGGCCTGCGCGACGGGCTTATAGAAACCGGCCAGCCCGTGGATTTCTCCCCTTATCGGGTCATTGACATCGTGGGGACGGGCGGTGACAATAAAAACACGTTCAACATCTCCACCTGCGCCTGTTTCGTAGTGGCAGGAGCCGGTTACAAAGTAGCCAAACACGGCAATTACGCCGCCACTTCGACTTCGGGAGCGAGCAATGTCATAGAGCATCATGGCGTGCGGTTCACGGCCGACAGCAACTGGCTGCGCCGCAGCATGGAGGCTTGTAACTTTGCCTACCTGCATGCCCCGCTGTTCGCCCACGGGATGAAAGCCGTGGCCCCCGTACGCAAAATGCTTCAGATACCAACCTGTTTCAATCTTCTCGGTCCACTGGTCAATCCTTGCCGCCCGGCCTATCAACTATTAGGTGTAGCTAACCTGAACCAAATGCGGCTGTACAGCAGCGTGTATGAGAAGTTGGGTATCGGTTACGGTATCGTGAACAGCATAGACGGATATGACGAAATCTCGCTGACGGGTAATTTCAAAGTCAAGACCAACACCATGGAGAAAATCTTCCGGCCTGCCGACCTCGGTCTGCCGACCGTCCGCCCGGAAGAACTCTACGGTGGTACAACCCCGGACGAGGCTGCGGAAATTTTCGACAGCGTACTCGAAAACCGCAGCACGGAAAGCCGGAAAAAGGTGGTATTGGCCAATGCGGCCTTTGCCATCAAAGTCATCGAACGGGACAAGGACATCGCCGAATGCCTCGCCATCGCCCGCGAATCGCTGGAAAGCGGACGTGCCCTGACTTGCCTGAAAACATACGTGGAACTTAACCGTAAAAACTTATGAAAGACATATTAGAAGAAATATTGGCATACAAACGCAAGGAAGTGGAACGGGAGAAAGCAGAGTTGCCTCCCGAACAACTCTTCGCCCTCGTAGAAGGCAGATGGAGAAACGCCCACGATAGGACGGCCTGCCACGGCAAAGTCCCGGCATACATGACCGACGCACGGAAGCACCGCTCCATGCGCGAGAGTCTGGTAGCCTCGCGTTCCGGCATCATCGCGGAATTCAAACGGAAATCCCCTTCCAAAGGGTGGATTAAAGAAGAAGGACGGGCGGACGTCATTCCGGCCGCCTATGCCGCAGCCGGAGCCGCAGCCCTCTCCATACTGACCGACGGGAAGTATTTCGGCGGCTGTCTGGACTACATACGGCAAGCACGTCCGATGACGGACACCCCTATCCTGCGCAAAGAGTTCATCATTGATGAATACCAACTCTACCAGGCTTGCCAAGCCGGAGCGGATGCCGTGCTACTGATTGCCGCTGCCCTGACGCGCCCCGATTATGAACGGTTGGCCCGGAAAGCCCATGAATTAGGACTGGAAGTGCTGTTGGAGATACACATGGAAAAGGAATTGGACTACCTTGCCGAACGTCCGGACATGTTGGGCGTGAACAACCGCCATCTCGGGACGTTCCACACAGACGTGGAAAATTCCTTCCGTATCGCCTCTCTCTTGCCGGACGACCTCCTTTGGGTGTCGGAAAGCGGAATTTCAGAACCGGACACAGTCCGTCGGTTACGGGATGTCGGTTTTCGCGGTTTCCTGGTGGGCGAAACCTTCATGCGGCAACCTACCCCCGGGGCGGCCTTGAAAACATTCATTCAAAGCGTAGAACGATGAAACCACTCCTAATTAAAGTATGCGGCATGCGCGACGCGGACAACATCCGCCAAGTGGAAGCTCTCGCGCCGGACATGATGGGGTTCATCTGCTGGGAGGACTCCCGCCGCCACGTAAGCCGCCTCCCCGACTATCTGCCGGAGACTTGCCGTCGCGTAGGCGTTTTCGTCAACCCGGAAATCGGGTATGTACAGGAACGGCTCAAAACCTTCCGCCTCGACCTCGTGCAACTACACGGGCATGAGACACCGGAGTTCTGCCGAAGCATAAAAGAAGAGGGGCTGAAATCCGCTCGTGCCCCGCAAATCATCAAAGCCTTCGGCGTGGCTCCCGACGAACCATTCCCGTGTACCGAAGATTACGAAGCGGATTGCGACTTTTTCCTATTCGACACGCGTTGCCCCACGGCCGGCGGCAGCGGCCGGACATTCGACTGGGATATCCTGCAAAACTACCACGGACATAGGCCCTTCTTCCTGAGCGGAGGCATCGGTCCGGACAGTACGGACCGTCTTCGCAGCTTTTCACACCCCGCATGGGCGGGCGTGGACTTAAACTCGCGTTTTGAGACAGCTCCGGCCCTGAAAGACGTAGGCCTCCTCACCGATTTTATCAAAGATTTACGTGAATAAAATATATCAGAGAACTAAAATACAATATATTATGAACAGAATCAATAAACTATTCAACGAGAAGAAACAGAATATCCTTTCTTTGTATTTCTGTGCCGGACACCCGACGGCCGGAAGTACGGCTGACATCATCCGCACATTGGCCGCACGAGGCATAGACATGCTGGAAATCGGCATCCCCTTCAGCGACCCGATGGCCGACGGCCCCGTCATCCAAGACGCTGCCACGAAAGCCCTGCGAAACGGCATGAGCCTGCACCGCCTCTTCGAGGAGCTGAAAGACATCCGGCAAGACGTGGAAATCCCCTTGATACTGATGGGATACCTCAACCCCATCTTCCATTATGGTTTCGAAGCCTTTTGCCAAAGCTGTGCGGACTGCGGGATAGACGGGGTCATCATCCCCGACCTCCCCTTCCGGGACTATATGGAAACATTCAAACCCATAGCCGACCGCCACGGGCTGAAAATCATCATGCTCATCACGCCGGAAACCAGCGAAGAGCGTATCCGTCTCATCGACCGGCACACGGACGGTTTTATCTACATGGTATCGTCGGCTGCCACTACCGGTGCACAAAAAGAGTTTGACCGCACCAAACAGGCCTACTTCGACCGTGTAAACCAAATGGGACTGACCCATCCGCGTATGATCGGCTTCGGCATCAGCAACCGGCAAACCTTGGAATCTGCCCAAAAGCATGCCGCCGGCGCCATCATCGGCAGCCGGTTCGTCGCCCTGCTCGACCAATACGGCTCGACTACGGAAGCCCTGGACCATTTACGAGAAGAACTAAAAAAATAAAGACAATATAGCTTCGTCTCCATTTCGCTGGCTATATTTTCATAACTTACTGTTAGACAAACTTATATCCCATTCAGCAATGTAAGAAATCAATCTCAGGCGAACGAAAAATCAGTTGCCTGAGATTGATTTTTCGTTCGCCTGAGATTGATTTTTTATTTGGCGCAGATTGATTTTACCGGCTCCTCCGGCACTTTTTCATGGTAAATAATCCTGATTTTCCATCTACTTGCACTTTATATGGCCAAAAAGTGATACCTTTGCAGCATGGAATGGATTGACAGTTTGTTTTTCGAGCATAGCGCCATACAGGCCATTGTGGTATTGTCATTGGTCACTGCCGCCGGGTTGTGGTTGGGCAAGATGCACGTGTGGGGAATATCCTTGGGAGTCACTTTTGTATTCTTCGTCGGCATTCTGGCCGGGCACCTCGGCATTTCATTGGACGCCGACATGCTCAACTATGCCGAAAGTTTCGGACTCGTGCTTTTCGTCTATGCCTTAGGATTGCAGGTAGGCCCCGGTTTCTTCAGTTCCCTGCGGCACGGAGGGGTCAAACTGAATTTGTTGAGCCTCGGAGTAATCTTCATCGGAACGGCCATGACCATACTTCTAAGCTATGGCCTGTCTATTCCCTTGCCGGACATGGTGGGTGTCCTGTGCGGAGCCACCACGAATACACCGGCACTCGGGGCGGCCCAACAAACCTTGAAGCAGATGGGAGAGCCATCCAGTAGCGCAGCCTTAGGGGCGGCCGTGGCTTATCCGCTCGGTGTCGTGGGAGTCATCCTTGCCATTCTGGTCATCCGGAAAATACTTGCCCGACCGGCAGATATGGAAGAAAAAGAGACGGAAGACCACAACCATCCGTACATCGCCGCATTCCAGTTGCATAATCCGGGCATTTACCATAAGACCATTAAGGATTTGGCACTCTACAGCCATACGAAATTCGTCATCTCCCGCCTGTGGAGAGACGGAAAGGTAACTATCCCGACCGGCAGCACGGAGTTGTTGGAAAACGACCGGATTCTGGTGGTAACTACGGAAAAAGATATGCCGACCCTGACTCTGCTGTTCGGCGAACAGGAAAACCGGGATTGGAATCAGGAAGATATAGACTGGAACAGCATAGACCGTAACTTAGTGTCGGAACACATCGTAGTGACCCAAGCTGAAATCAACGGCAAGCGTTTGGGTTCATTGCACCTGCGCAACACTTACGACATCAACATCAGCCGCGTGTTGCGTAGCGGCGTACAAATTCTGGCCACTCCCGACCTCATCCTGCAATTAGGCGACCGACTGACGGTGGTAGGCGAAAAAACGGCCATCAAGCGCGTGGCCGGCATATTGGGCAACTCTGTCACCACACTTCGCGAGCCCAACTTGGCCGCCATTTTCATCGGCATCGTACTGGGATTGATGTTGGGTTCCGTGCCGCTCAGCATGCCGGGCATCAGCAGTCCGGTAAAAATGGGACTGGCAGGCGGCCCTATTATCGTAGGAATATTGGTAGGATGTTTCGGGCCGCGCCTGCACATGCGCACTTATACGACCCGTAGCGCCAACCTGATGTTGCGCGGTATCGGGTTGTCCCTTTATTTAGCCGGTATCGGCATCGATGCGGGTGCCCATTTCTTCGAGACCGTCGTCCGGCCGGAAGGGGCGATATGGATTGGTTCCGGATTTCTTATCACCGTGGTACCGGTGCTGCTGATGGCCGTGGTGGCCATGCGGATGTGCGGGATGAATTTCGGTTCCACTTGCGGCATGTTGTGCGGCAGCATGGCCAACCCCATGGCTTTGAATTACGTGAACGACAGTTTTCCCGGCAACGACGCTTCCGTCAGTTACGCCACGGTCTATCCGTTGGGTATGTTCATGCGTGTGGTAATCAGTCAGGTGGTGCTGATGTTGTTCTTATAAAAAACGGCTCACAAGCCGTTTTTGCGAAGCAGTGCCTCGATTTCATGAGCCGACACCGATTCGCGTTCCGCCTTGTCGTAAATATAAAGCAAGTTGATTTCCGTTTCTTCAACAGCCACTACCACCGTGAAAGTGATGACCCTTGCCCCGCCGCTCTTTCCCTTTCCTTTAGAAGCGATACGCATACGGATTTTGCGCAAACCTCCTCCCAAGTCGGTACCGGCGGCAGGATTAGCCAGGATTTCATCACGCAAGGCCTTGATGTCGGATTTCAATGAAGGATAACGTTTGGCCAACCGCTTCACTTCTTTCTCGAAAGTACGGTCTAATACAATTTTATAATTCATTGATCAACTCCTCCAACGTCTTTGCCTTATTTCCACTATGCTTCCTCTCGACCATTTCTTTCAGGCCCGCATCAATCCCTTTCAGGATTTCCTCTTTGCCGATATACTCTGTTTCTTCCGTCTCTTTCTGTTTGGCGAGGCGCGTAACGGCTTTCACGGCCTTCCGCATCAACGATTCGTCCTCTGCAATAATACTGAGCTGGCGGAAAAGTTCCGCATTCAATTCCATTGTAGTCATAAACTGTTCCTCCTTGTTTTGTATATTGCAAACTTACAAAAAAAGCCTGATTCTTATGTCTTTCGGACAGAAAAATCATTTTGTCTTTATAAATAAAAAACATCCTTCCTTCGAAAAGCCGCAAAATCATGCGGTTTTTCGAAAGAAGGATGCCACTCCTACATATTCTTTCCTCAGCAAGGCAAAACCATAGTAAAGACACTGCCCTTTCCCAATTCGCTGTCTACCGTCAGTGTTCCTCCATGGGCTTCCACAAAGTCCCGGGAAATGGACAAACCCAATCCGGTTCCCTGCACTTTCGTACCCGGCACACGGAAATAATGCTCGAAAATACTTTCGTGGTAACGCGGGTCTATGCCCTTTCCGAAATCTTGTACAAACATGGCAATATGATTGTCGTCCTGTTGGCGTGCCCCGATGACCACACGACCGGCCTCGGACGAATAACGGACGGCATTGCTCAACAGATTGGTCAACACCCAGGCTATTTTCTCGCTGTCGACAAAGAGCTTCCCGATTTTCTCCGGATAGTCCACTTCCACTTGTATTCCGAATTTCTCAGCCTGTACGCGATTGGCCTTGATAGCATAGTCAATCAATTCGATAGGTTTGGTAATCTTCGGTTTCAGTTGCAGTTTTCCACTCTCCACCTGCGTCATATTGAGCAACTCGCCCGTGATACTGAGCAGCCGCTCACTGTTCTCTTTAATGCTTCTCGAGAGTTCCTCCTGTTCGGGGTTCAGTCCTCCCACACGCTTGTCTTCCAGAAGTTGCAGACTCATCATAATGGCTGAAATCGGGGTTTTCAGCTCATGCGATACGGTGGATATGAAAGTCGTTTTGGCCGTGTCCAGCTCTTGAAATTCCGTCACGTTCTTCAACATGATTACATCCCCCCTCTTCTCCATCGTCACTCCGTCGTTGCCGCGCATCGTAATCTCCATATATTTCACCTGGAAATAGCTCTCCTTGTTGTCGGCATAAATCTTCAACGACTCGCGTTTGGACTTCGGTGCTTCCTGTTCCTTCTTCTTATCTTCCCACATTCCGCAAATCAGACGACGCAACAGGTCGTTGCGCATGGCTATCTCCTGAGCTGACTTCCGGATGACGTCCTCACGCTTCAAATTCAGTATGTTCAACGCTTCATTGTTGATAAAGAGAATGATCTGCTCATTGTCCAGACCGACGATGGGTTCATTGATGGAATTGATGATGGTTTCCAGATAACGTTTGGAAGCCATGAGGTCCGAAATCGTACTGTTGTGATAATCTTTCAACCGTTTGGCCATCCTATTGAAATTCTTCGACACCTCTTCCAGTTCCTTGTCGCCTCTCAGGTCCAACTTGGCATCATAATTATGATTGGCTATCTCAAGGATGCCTTTCACTAAACTTTTAAAAGGAGAATTGATGGAGTTGGGAATTTTAAACAGAATCCACAAACCGATGCAAATACAAATGCCACCGATAATCATAATCCATGTCAATGCACGGTTCATTCCCGGCTCGGCTGCCGGGCTGTCCGGTTCGGTTGCTGTCAGTATTTGCAGATTCGTCACCGACAAAGACACCAACAAAACAATCATGGCCACCAAGACACCGATCGACACGGTGAGTTTGGTCTTAATGTTCATATCGAATTTCATATCTTTAAATGAGATTTATTATGCTACAATAATTAAGTCAATCCGCATCTCGGACAACTGTTGCAAGAAACGCTTGTACCGTCCGATTTTAAAAAACATTTCCGGCATCTCAAACGCAGGACGCCCCATACATACGGTTGTCACCTGATTCTCTTTGCAAAACTGCACGATAGCGTCGGTCACATTCGGTGAAGACATCTGTTCTACCTTTCCGCCCAACTCGGTCACCAACTGGAAATAATTCAGCAAATAACGTTGGGAAGAAAGCTTGATACGGTCCGGGCTTTCCTTGGGAGTCTGCACGTGCAAAGCGATAAAGGAAGTACTGTAACGCGTGGACAGCCGGTATGCCTTCCGTATGATATGCCTCGGCGTATGCTCATTGCTGCTCACGCAAGCCAGGATTTTCTCACGCCGCGTCTGGGCCGGTGCCAAAGGCGTCACCTCGCTTTCGACCTTGCGTTCCACCCTGAAAGCCACTTCTTTCAAAGCCAACTCACGCAACTGGAGAATATTCTCTGTCTTAAAGAAATTATTGAGGGCGGTCTGTATTTTCTCCTTTTTATAGATATTCCCGGCTTTCAGGCGCGTTATCAAGTCTTCGGCCGTCAGGTCGATGTTCACCACCTCATCGGCCTCCTGCAATACTTTGTCGGGCACCCTCTCCGCCACATTGATTCCCGTAATGCTCTTCACGTCCTCGCTCAAACTTTCGATATGCTGGATGTTCAAAGCCGAAACCACATTGATGCCGGCATCCAACAGTTCCATCACGTCTTCCCAACGCTTCGTATTGCGAGAACCCTCCACATTCGTATGCGCCAACTCATCGACGATGACCAACTCGGGATGGACTTGCAGAATGGTCTCCAAATCCATCTCCTCGATTTCCTTTCCTTTATAAAAGACTTTCTTGCGGGGAATCACGGGCAAACCTTCGAGCATGGCCACCGTCCCGGGACGACCGTGAGTCTCCACATAACCGATTTGCACGTCTATTCCGTTCTTCAACAAGTCATGTGCCTCCGACAACATCCTGTAAGTTTTGCCTACACCGGCTATCATTCCGATATAAATCTTGAACTTACCCCGTCGGGAACGACGAATCAATTCCAGAAACCGCTGCGCGTTACCGTTTTCGTTTTCTTCCATATACTTTTATTATTTAAGCTTCAACTGTTTACTCTCTCGTGAAAGTAAAATGGCTGTATTCACCAAAGCCAGATGGGAATAAGCCTGTGGGAAGTTTCCTAACAGTTCTTTCGTATCAAAGTTAATATCTTCACTGAACAATCCCAAATGATTACCATAGGTTAACACTTCTTCGAACAAACACCGGGCTTCCTCACGCTGCCCGATGACATACAAAGCCCGAATCAACCAGAAAGTGCAAATCGTAAAGGCCGAAGACGGCAAACCGAAATCGTCTTTACTGTTATAACGATACATCAATCCCTTGTGCATTAATGCCTCTTTCACGGCCCGTACCGTCTTATGGTAACGTACATCGTCCGCACTGATGAAACCGTATGGTTCCATCAACAACAAGGAAGAATCCAATGCCTGGTTTTCATAACATTGGGAAAAGCTTTGCAGTTCCTCTTTCCACCCGTGTGTGAAGACTTCCTCCTTGATCAGCGCAGCTTCGGCATTCCACTGCTCTCCATAACCATGTTTGTTCAGCAATACGGCAATTTTGGCCGCACGATCCAATGCCACCCAACACATGACTTTGGACGACACGAACTGCTGCGCTTCGCCCCGGATTTCCCAAATACCTTTATCCGGCTTACGCCAATTCTCACAAACCGTCAAGGCGATACACTTCACCATCTCCCACATGTCTTCCACCTCGTCCAAGGTTCCGGGCATCAGACAATAGTACTGGTAAATCAGGTCCATCAGATAACCGAAAGAGTCATTCTGTCGCTGATGATAAGCATCGTTGCCTATGCGCACTGGTCTCGAATCTTTGTAACCGGCCAAATGGTCGAGTGTCAGCTCCGTCAGTTCCCTCTCGCCACGAATGCCATACATGATTTGATAGTTGTGCGTCGTGATAAAAGTAGACTGGATGAACTTCATGAAACGACGGGCTGAATTGACATGGCCGATATTGAACAAGGTCTCGATGGCCATGGAAGCATCACGCAGCCAACAGAAACGGTAATCCCAATTTCTCACCTCCCCTACAGTCTCCGGCAGACTGGTGGTCACGGCCGCCATCACCGCCCCATTGCGGTAGGTCATGAGCTTCAATACGAGCATGCTTCGTTCGATTACCTCGTTATACCTTGTGTATCGCTTGGCATGGTCTGTCCAATTCAGCCAATACACCAAAGTGCGGCAATATTCCAGTTTCTCCCGTTCGATATCCACCGGAATGACCTTCTCATTGAAAGAAAACAGAAAAAACTCATCCTTTTCTAAGGTGATTTCATCATGGTTCACGACTTTCTTCAAGTCCAACGACGAATACAAATATTGCCGGTCCTTATTCTCCACCGACGAATAAGTTTCGACGTATTGAGAGGTCACGTTATAAATGGTCTTTCCCCTCGCATAGTTGGGAGCCGGACGATAATCCACCTTCATACGGGGACGGCCTTTCGCCCAACGGATGTACCTGTAAATCTCTGCCGGACGGTAGAAATCCTTTCCATCGGAGGTAGGATAGCAAGGCATGAAATCCACCACGTCGAAAGCTCCTTCTTCCGACTCGAAATGTGTAGACAGGATGTTGGTATGAGGCACGTACGATTGTGTAACCTTATAATCCGAAGTCACCTTAAAACCAAAATGGCCCCCTTTTTGCCTGTCCAAAATGGCCGCAAATACGGAAGGAGAATCAAATTCCGGAAAACACAGCCATTCAATAGCCCCTTTTTCCGATATGAGGGCGGCGGTCGAGCAATTCCCGATTACGCCGTAGTTCAAATTTTGCATGATATGTTTATTTTCGTTTAATCAGTTTTTTCATCCAATGTAAAATCACACCTAAATCCTGACGGCCTTGTTTCCCGTTCGAGGAGATACGAAGAGGAGCCCCCGTGGCCAAAGCCTGCAACATCGGCAAAGCATCCGTTTGAGATTTCAGGTTATAACGGGCATCTTCCGACACCGTTCCGATTTTCACCGTAACGGCACTCTCCGGCAAGGCACGAAACATGTCATTGTCTGTCGTGTCGTCTCCCATAGCCAATATGAAATCATAATGCGCCTTACGCAACAATCGTTTTACTTCGGAGCCTTTCGTACAGTTAGACTGTTTGATTTCTACCACCTTGTTTCCCTGCAAGATTTGCAGACGATGTTGCAAACAAATGGAAACCAATGCCCGAACCAACTGGCGTGCCCTCAGTTCTCCCAACCAGGAATCTACCGCCCGGTAATGCCAAGCCAAAGCCGTCTCCTTTATCTCCAAACGCGATTTCGGGGTTTTATGCACAAACATATTCAGAATAGACAGGATACTTTGGTTCCATTCCGGTTTGTAACTGGTCTGATGCCATTCTCCGTTCTCTTTATAATAGGCCCCGTGTTCTGCGGCAAAAGAAACCGGCAGACCGCCTAACCACTTCTCTAATGTCTGATGATCGCGACCGCTGTTGATAACCACATGATTGGCCGGATCGGAGGTCAAATCCTTAAGTACTTGTATTACCTCAGGGGTCGGCACGGCATCTTCCGGACGCTTTTGGAACCCCACCAACGTCCCGTCATAATCCAACAAAATGAGACGGCTCCGAGCCTGAGTATACAAAGCCTTTATCTGTTTCAGCAAATTCGTGGAAAGCAACTTCCCCGACAGGTATTGTTTTTTGTCTACCACGTTTTTCCATTCTTCCATGAAGTCGACCGCCCATTTGTTGACGGTCTGGACGGAAAGTATGGCCTGCATCTTGCTGATACGTTTTGCTTGCTCCTCGTATGGCATTTGCAACGCCGTAAAAATGGCATCCGCAATCTGGTCCGTATCATTGGGGTTAATCTGAATGGCATCGGCTAATTCCACGGCAGCACCCGCCATCTCACTCAATACCAATACCCCCGGATTGTTGACTTTCGTGGCGACATATTCTTTAGCCACAAGGTTCATACCGTCTCGTAACGGAGTAACCAAGGCCACGTCTGCCACGAAATACATGGCCGTAAGTTCTTCAAATGAAAAACCATGATAGAAATAACAGACCGGTGTCCAGTTGATGTCGGAGTAACGTCCGTTAATCCGTCCTATGGTCTCGTCTATCTTCGTTTTCAGCCCTGCATAGCTTTCCACATGGTCGCGAGAAGGCACAATGACCATAGCCAGCGTCACCTTTCCTTGGTACTCTGGATGACGTTCGAGAAAAGTCTCAAACCCTTGCAAACGATGCAGGATGCCTTTGCTATAATCCAAACGGTCTACGGACAGCAACAACTTGTGGTTGCGGAAAAGAATACGTTTTTTCTCTATCTCGCTCCACACTTTCGGCGTGGCAGACGAATGATTGTATAATTCATAGTTTATGCCCATCGGCAGTGCGTTTACACGCACGATGCGGCTGTCCGTCTGGGCTTCGTCCAAATCGAACTTAATATGTAATACACGCTCTACAGCATTGATGAAATAGCGCATATAGTCGTGTGTGTGAAAACCTATAAAATCCGCTCCCATCAGACCGTTCAACAATTCCGCCCGCTCGGGCAATATACGGAATAATTCGTATGAGGGAAACGGAATGTGATGGAAATATCCGATGTGAAGATTGGGCATCCGCTTCCGTAACATGCCTGGAAGAAGCATAAGCTGATAATCCTGTATCCAAACCCAATCGCCGGAACCCACTTGCTTGCAAATCTCTTCGCAAAACAGAGCATTCACTTTCTGGTAAGACTCCCAATACTCTTTCCGTACCGTAGTATGGGAAAAGAAATAATGGCACAAAGGCCAAATGGTACTATTGCTGTATCCTTCGTAGTAATCGTGATACTGTTCTTCCGACAAAAATATCGGATGAAAATCCATCGTCTCCAGATGCTGTCGGATTTCTATCTGCTGACGGGCATTATCGACACAAACTCCCGGCCAGCCGATCCAATGTTTCTCCATGGAAATCTGCAAGGAGTCGAGCCCCGTTGCCAAACCTCCTTCACTACGTACGAAAGTATAGCTGTCTTGCCGAGGCACAGCCTTTACAGGCAATCTGTTTGCAACGATATATAATTTCATCTTCAAATAAATTCCTAAATACGACTATTCACCATAAAACCTGGCAATAACGCGTCAGGTAATATCCAAACAAAGAAAAAGGTCAATGTCCATACTTGCCTTTATATATAAGAGAGAAAACTCAGGGCTCCGTGAGGAACCCTGAGAAAACTACGAATAGAATCAGAAGCCCAAGCTAAAACCAGCCAAAAGGTAGGTTCTGTCATGGACCGGGGCAACAAGAGCCTGTACGAAGACAGGTATTGCAAACTTATCCGTTACTTGGATATCTTTACTTGCTTTGATGGAAACATCCGTCACACCGGCTTTGTCGTTGTACATACCCTTCCAAGGAGTGAATCCTAAGGCCGGGGTTAATGTAATGTCGGCCGGTAATGAAACCGGATAAGAGAGGTTGACATAAGTAGAGAACTTGTTGTTGTCCGTAGGATCTTCACCCAACACGAACTTATCTCCACCGGCAAACATCGTACTCCATGAAATGTTCAATGCAAATTTATCGAAAGTCTCACCGAAGTTATAAGCTAAAGTTCCTTCAAAATAATGGGCATCCTCATAGTAACCATAAGGCATGTCGGTTCCGCTCCACCAGTAATCCGATACGGTTACGGAGAAACCTTTGATGGCGTATGACAAGTTGATGTCGAATTCCTTTGCGCCGCCACCATTGTCATTCACGCCCCATTTAGAAAGCGTCTGGCTTCCCCATGCGTTAAGACTCAAGCCTTTGTAGCTTAACGTCAAAGAGGGCTGGATAGAGAATCCCGAGTTTTGATCCAAACCACGCCAGATATAATCGCTTACGAAATCAGCTTTTCCGCTGACAACGAAATCACCTGCGTTTGCCATGCCGGGCACTAACAGTGCCGCACCTAAAACCAATCCTACTTTTTTTAAACTTTTCATATTCATAAATCAATTAAAGTGTTGTGTTGTGTCGTTTTACTTTTCACTTGTTTTTTTAAAGAATGCCATCACCCATGAAGCACGGGAATATCTCCAAAACCTCCAGACTCTGTCGCCATGGCAAAGGTAGTACGAGAGAAGCAGTTTATTCCTTCCGCCGACAAAGCTACCCGAATGTATTTTTCCATATCCGAACTTCATCAATGACGGCATTTCTTGTCTACTGTTATTATTTATTTGCTTCGTCTAAAGCCACATTCAGTTTCAGTACATTTACCTTTGCTGTTCCGAACATGCCTAACAGAGGCTTCTCCACAGCTTGGTCTACTATAGCTTTCACTTCGTCTTCACTCATGCCACGAGCTTCGGCTACACGTTTTACCTGTACGTATGCACAAGCCGGAGTGATATTGGGATCCAAACCGGAACCGCTGGCCGTTACCATTTCAGCCGGCACTTCGTCACGGCTCAAATAAGGATGGTGTACAAGGAAGGAATCCACACGAGCCTCCACCTCTGCCAAATATTCCTCATTGGTAGGACCTTTGTTGGAACCGGCAGAACTTGTAGCATCGTAACCGTCACCAGCACTTGAAGGACGTCCCCAGAAGTAAACGTCTGACGTAAACATCTGTCCTACATTCGCAGCACCTACGACTTTACCGTTCAAGGTTACAGTCTCTGCATTGCCATTCTCGCCGCGGCCTGCAAACTGTGCGAATATCCACAATACCAGTATGTAAAATACCGAAAAGAAGATGCAGAACGCTATCGTTATACGAAATGATTTTATAAAGTTCTTCATTGTTTTGTCTGTTTATTGATTAAAAGAATAATCCTACGAATAAATCTATCAACTTAATGCCGACAAACGGAGCGATAAGACCGCCTACACCGTAAATCAACAAGTTGCGACGCAACAGCGCACTGGCACCTATAGGTTTGTAAGTCACACCACGCAAAGCCAACGGAATCAGGATAGGAATGATGATGGCGTTGAAGATGATAGCCGAAAGGATAGCACTTTCAGGACTGTGCAAGCCCATGATGTTCAACGGAGCCAATTGAGGAATCGTCAACATGAACAATGCCGGAATGATGGCAAAGTACTTAGCCACGTCATTGGCAATAGAGAATGTCGTCAACGTACCACGAGTCATCAACAGTTGCTTACCGATTTCCACGATTTCAATCAATTTGGTCGGGTCGTTGTCCAAGTCGACCATGTTACCGGCTTCCTTGGCTGCCTGAGTACCGCTGTTCATGGCCACACCCACGTTGGCTTGTGCCAATGCCGGAGCATCGTTCGTACCGTCACCCATCATAGCCACCAACTTACCGGCAGCCTGTTCTTTCTTGATGTAATTCATCTTGTCTTCCGGTTTGGCTTCAGCAATAAAGTCGTCCACACCGGCCTTCTCGGCAATATATTTGGCGGTCAACGGGTTGTCACCGGTTACCATTACCGTCTTCACACCCATCTTACGCAAACGCTCGAAACGTTCTTCGATACCCGGTTTGATAACATCTTGCAATTCGATGACACCGGCAACCTTCTTGTCGATACAAACCACCAACGGAGTACCACCGTTTGCCGAAATGGCTTGGATAATATCCTCCGTATCCTTCGGGAACTTGTTACCGGCCTCCATGGCAATACGACGGATAGCGTCGAAAGCACCCTTGCGGATTTCAGTACCGTCTTTCAAGTTGATACCAGAGCACTTCGTCTCGGCCGTAAACTTAATCATGTGTGCACCTTCGGTGTTCAGGGTACGCATACGTACACCCATTTCACGTCCCAATTCAATGATTGACTTACCTTCCGGCGTATCATCCGATACGGAAGACATCAAACAAGCTTCGATAAACGCATGCTTATCCATACCGGCAACCGGATAGAATTCCGTAGCCTTACGGTTACCGATTGTAATCGTACCGGTCTTGTCCAGCAACAACGTGTCGATGTCACCGGCCGTCTCCACAGCCTTACCGGATTTGGTAATCACGTTGGCACGCAAAGCACGGTCCATTCCGGCAATACCGATAGCAGAAAGCAGACCGCCGATAGTCGTAGGAATCAGGCAAACGAACAAAGAACAGAAAGCTGCAATGGTAATCACCGTATTGGAATAGTCGGCAAACGGTTTCAAGGTAATGCAGACAATCAAGAATACCAGAGTGAACACGGCCAACAATATCGTCAGGGCGATTTCATTCGGAGTCTTCTGGCGGCTTGCACCTTCTACCAAGGCAATCATCTTGTCCAAGAAGCTCTCGCCCGGCTGACTGGTCACAACGACTTTGATATGGTCGGAAAGTACCTTCGTACCACCGGTAACGGAACTCTTGTCACCGCCTGCCTCACGGATTACCGGAGCAGATTCACCGGTAATGGCACTCTCGTCGATAGAAGCCAAACCTTCGATGATTTCACCGTCGGCCGGAATCACGTCGCCTGCCTCGCATTCAAACACATCACCTTTCTTCAACTGTGAACTGCTCACGGTCTTGATCTGTCCGTTCACGTTCAACTTGGCCGGAGTCTCTTCACGGGTCTTGCGCAAGCTGTCGGCCTGAGCCTTACCGCGGGCTTCGGCAATCGCCTCTGCGAAATTGGCAAACAGCAAAGTCACCAACAGGATGATGAAGACCAAAAGGTTGTATGCAAAGGAACCCTGTGAATCGTTCGTAGCCGAGAAGAGGGTCACGATAAACATGATCAGAGTAGAAATCTCTACGGTGAACATGACCGGGTTCTTCACCATTATCTTGGGATTCAGCTTGACAAAAGACTGTTTCAAGCTTTCCATTACCTGATCCCTTTGGAAGAGGGAAGTATTATTGTTAGTTTTCATACTTTATCTTATCCTTAAATAATCTTTTATAAACTGAAATGTTCTGCAATCGTACTCAATGCGTGAACCGGGAAGAATGACAAGGCTGCCACGATGAAGATTACAGCGAAAGTCATCACGCTGAATGTAACGGTATCAGTCTTCAACGTACCTGCGCTTTCGGGAATATATTTCTTGCTTGCCAACAGACCGGCAATAGCCACCTGCCCTACAATAGGAATGAAACGGCTTAAAATCAAAACGATACCGCAAGAATAGTTCCAGAACCAAGTATTGTCGCCCAATCCTTCAAAACCGGAACCGTTGTTTGCAGCCACTGAGGTGAACTCATACAACATCTCGCTCAAGCCATGGAAGCCCGGGTTGTTCAACCATCCTCCTTCATTCTCCACGAAAGCCGGAGCATGTACATACAAGTAGGCTGCCAATGCTGTACCCACAAGGATAACGAAAGGATGAAGCAATGCCACGATAGAAGCCACCTTCATTTCACGTGCCTCGACCTTGTGGCAAAGGAATTCCGGCGTACGGCCGACCATCAGACCGCTGATAAACACTGCGATGATAATAAAGGTGAAGTAGTTCATCCATCCTACACCGACACCGCCGAACCATGTATTGATCTGCATGTTCAACATCTCCATCAAACCGGAAATCGGCATGGTTGAATCGTGCATACCATTTACAGAACCGTTAGAAGTTACCGTGGTAACGATGCTCCACAAAGCCGTGGCACCTGCGCCCAGACGCACTTCCTTGCCTTCCATGGCACCATTGTCCTGAGCGATACCCATGGCGTCGATACGCGGGTTACCGTTCATCTCCTGATATACGTTGATACATACGCCCACCAAGAAAGCGAACAACATTACGCCATAAATGGAATAACCCAGTTTTTTACGCTTGATATAGAAACCGAATGCGAAAGCCATTGCCATCGGAAGAATCAGAATGGACCAGCATTCCGTCATGTTGGACAAATAAGTCGGGTTTTCCAACGGATGAGAAGAGTTACAGCCGAAGTAACCACCACCGTTCGTACCTAACTGTTTGATAGGAACGATAGCAGCCGTAGGACCTTGTGAGACATTCTGCGTTGCACCTTCCATTGTGGTAATTTCCATCTTTCCGTCGAAGCCCATTGGAGTTCCCTGAGTAATCAAGATAAAGCCTACGATTAAGGAAAGAGGGAACAGAATACGGGTACAGCTCAATACCAAGTATTTCCAGAAGTTACCGATAGTCTTCGTAGTCTTTTCTCCCAACGCCTTCATGATACCGGCCATAGCAGCCATACCGGTTCCTGCTGTTACGAACTGGAACAACATGATGACGAACAACTGAGTCAAATAAGTCAATCCTGTCTCACCGCTATAGTGCTGCTCGTTACAGTTCACCATGAATGAAATACAAGTATTGAATGCCTGATGGGCTGTCTGTCCGGCGTTTCCATCCGGGTTTAACGGAAGATAACCTTGAAGCACCAACAAAAGCATACCCCAAATGAACCAAAAGAGGTTCACGATTAATAATGCACGCAAGAATTGTTTCCAATTCATCTCCTCTTCGGGGTTGATACCGGAGAAACGATAAATAGCCGTTTCTATCGGTTTCATAAAATCCAAGCACGTCTTTTTACCTTTATATACGTTAGCGATATACTTTCCGAGCGGATAGCTCAATACCACCAACAGTACAATCTGTGCAACTACACCTAAAATTTCTGTATTCATAATACTGCTAAATCAAAAAAATATTTTTTAGAACTTTTCCGGCTTGACGAGCACATACATCAAATAGCCGAACATCACTACACTGACAACAAATAACGCTGTGTACATAATACCTACTTTTTAAAAATTAAATCTTCTCAAACCAATCCACACATTTCCAGAACAACCAGAAACACAAAAAGCCGCTCACCAAGCAGGCCAAAAAACCAAATGAAAATAATTCCATAATACTTTTGTTTTTTAATTAATACTATAACTTATCGCCATACCATTAGACCAAAAGTATGCCAAAAAACATAGTTTATCCCCTACTATACTGTTTTACAAACACATAACGTCTTATCATGATTCTCTATACAGAGAAAACCTTCTTCCATTTTGAAAAAACACCTCTCCGATTTGAAAAAGGATAAACTCTCTTTATATTCATATACCTTATTATATATAAACCTCTCCCCACCTTCCACTTCCTCTCCCTACCGCTACTTATTCCTACCCACAGTGTCCCGCTCCGCTTTTCTCCCCCGTCTTTATGTTCCGGCACGGTGGTATCATATATGTATATGAAATAACAGTTATCAAACGAAAGAGCATGAAAAGATAAAAAAGAACTGATTTACAAAAGGTTGAATACATTCCGCAAAAAGTTTCACCCTTTCATTTTGGAAAAATCCCTTCCAATTTGAGAAAGAAAAAGAAGAATAAAACCAAAACAAGAAATTAATAAATAGAAAAATATGAAAATTTATAGTTTTGAAGCTATCACATCCATTGAAGATGTCCGGCAAATACCGTCGTACGTCCCTTTAGGAGAGCAGTCTATTCTCATCCCTCCGTCCTTTCCGTGGATTAAAGACAAACTCCAGGACATCGCCATTTCGCTGTACAATTTCGACTGGGAAAAGCTCCCGACCCTGATTGACGCGCTGAAAACAAAAACCTTCGAGTTCACATCTCAACTTACAGGTGCCACGGAGAACAGCCCTGCCACAATCTCGATTATAGAGAACCTCTTCCAATCCCTCCATTCGTTCGTCAACCGTCCGTTAAACCAAATCAAAGACAAAGAGCTTCTCTCTTTCACCGAACGCCTTTCAGGTCTCATCATCTATTCTTACTTTAAAACCCTGAAAGTGAATGTATCCCTCTTAGACCCTTCGCTTTTCGTATGTATCGGCAGCAATTCAAAGATAGACTCTGAAAAAAGCGCCGAATGCCTCCGGACACTCATACAGGACCAAGATGCAATCGTCAGCATTCTCCCCGCCCGCATCTGCAAGAACGGCCTCGAAGAGACGATACTGATGCCCGCAAAGCTCCATACGCTTTATGCGACCCACATGGCAACCTTGTTCCATGCCGAGGAACTTACATTTTATACCACGAAACAAATGTCTTCGGCTTCACCCGACGAAGACGTATGCAGTCAGTTCAAAGACTATACCATCACATATAACGAAGCCAAAAGCATCATCAATGCCGGCTTCAACCTGATTCCGAAAGCTTGTCTGGATTTAGCCGGACAACACGGAATCAACCTACGTATATCCAATTATTATAATCCCAATAAACAAACAATCACTATTACAAAAACATCAACCATGAACCAGATTAAAGCAGTTGTTACACGGAAAAATGCAGATTATTTACAGATCCATTCATCAGGAAACCTCATGCCGTTTCAGTTCCTGACCAAAGTGATGGCCGTCTGTGGGGACTTCAAGACTCCCATACACCTCATTTCCTCTTCCAGTGTCAATATCTCCATGGCCGTGGAACTGAGTTCCGAGACTTTCCACCAAATGGAAAACCAACTGTCCCAATTCGCTTCCGTCAGTGTGGAAAAAGACATTTCCGTCATCCATATCATCGGCCAGTTCGACCAAGAAAAGGAAAACATGGAAGTCAAAGTCATCGATCTGCTTAAAGACATCCCCATCCTGATGATTTCATACGGAAGCGACAACAACAGCGTGTCTGTTGTCGTGAGCAAAGACATGGGCGAAAAAGCACAGGCCATCTTGATGGACAATTTCGCCGGACAAGATTTCATGAAAAGAAACGTCGCTCCGCGCTTCCGCGAGGCTTATAGTGCCATGAGCATCTGACCCATCTCAATATAATCTGTAGAACTAAGCCCGAAGACGGCTGCCAGACCCAAGGAATGATAAAAAGTTCTTATAGTTTGGCACCGTCTTTTGATTCGTAAATCACCTTGCGCAGAACTGAAAATCATTCTCAGGAGAACGAAAAATCAATCTCTTGAGAATGATTTTCAGTTCTGCGGTGATTGATTTTACAAGATTTCCATCCTAAATCTTACATTCGTAGAGAAGTCTTTAATACACTGATATAAAACATTTTAAACTCTATATCGCATGTCATAAAAACGAATATTCCGACAGGTACGAAGTGCCGTTACGTCAACAACAAAGAAATAAGACAAAAAAAGAGGCGTGAAGCCTCTTAGATATTAATACCGTACTCTTCTATCTTTCGATAGAGGGTGGTCAATCCTATTTTCAGGAGCCGGGCCGCCTCGGCCTTATTCCCTTTCGTGTACTGTAATACACGTTGGATATGACGATGCTCTGCCTCCGCCAGTTCAAAATCGTCACCGTCGGCAGCCGAGCCGGATAAAGTGGACGACCTGAAATCAAGAGGCATGTCATCCAACGTGATGTAGTCGTCGCAGATAATCAACGCACGCTCTATCACGTTACGCAACTCACGTACGTTTCCCGGCCAGGCATACGACTGCATCCAGGCTTGACAGTCCGCCGCAAATCCCTTGACCTGTTTTCCCATTTTGGCGGCAAAAAACTTCAGGAAGGCTGCGGCCAGTTCCGGTATATCCTCCCTGCGCTCGCGCAAGGGCGGCAGATGAAGATGGAAAACGGACAAGCGGAAATACAAATCTTCCCGGAAATTGCTGTTCGCTATCTCTTCTTTCAGGTTGCGGTTGGTGGCCGACACGATACGCACGTCTATTTTCGTGGGTTTCGTATCCCCCACCTTTATATATTCCCCTGTTTCGAGCACGCGCAAGAGTTTGGCCTGCAAGCCGTACGCCATCTCCCCTATCTCGTCCAGAAATATCGTGCCGTGGTTGGCCTCTTCAAACAGTCCTTTCTTGTCCTTCAAAGCCCCGGTGAAAGCCCCGGCCTTGTGGCCGAATATCTCGCTTTCCAACAATTCTTTGCTAAAAGCGGAACAGTTGATGGCCACAAACGGCTGCTTGGCACGCGCGCTCCCGTTATGAATGGCCTGTGCGAATACCTCTTTTCCCGTCCCCGTCTCGCCCGTAAGCAGCACCGGCACGTCTGTCACGGCCACTTTACGAGCCAACTGTATCACTTGCTGCAAACCTCGCGAATGTCCCAAGACGGTGTCGAAGGCCGATTCACGAACCGGCACGACGGTGCTTCCCGAAGGCTGCACCGGCCGGCTGTTGATTTTCTCCATGGCACGGCTGATTATCGGTATGATCTTATTGTTGTCATCCCCTTTGGTAATGTAGTCGAATGCGCCGTTTTTGATAGCCTGTACCCCGTCCGGGATATTTCCGTGAGCCGTCAGGAGGATGACCTCTGTTTCGGGTTGCAGTTCTTTTATCTCCTTTACCATCTCCACCCCGTTGCCATCGGGCAGAAACACATCGCACAATACCAGTTGCGGCGTTTTGGCCGTGAGCAGCTTCAGGCCCGAGGCACGGTCGGCCGCCTGAAACACTTCATAACCTTCCAGTTCCATCATGCGTGCCAGCAATTTCCGTATGATGGGTTCGTCATCTATAATCAGTATCGTATTCATCATCTCGCAAGGACATAAATAAAATTAAACAGGGGGTATTCATCTTCGCTTTATGGAAACAAAAGTACAAAAAAATATCGGTTAAATCACCATTCGATAGGAAATTAGCGTCGTTCACGGCCCGCCCGGACACCACAGGAAGAAGGTCGGCGGTAAAATCGTCTTTTTTAGGTATTGCACCGACTGATAATCCATTCTAATTTTGTACGACAAACAGACATGCCTATGCAAACGGTAAAAGACCATATCAAAAGCGACATTCTGCAATCGGCGGCCACCTTGTTTCTGGAAAAAGGTTACCTGAAGGTGCCGATGCGGGAAATCGCGCACAAATCGGGGGTAGGATTGAGCAATATATACAATTACTTTTCTTGCAAGGACGACATCTTTGTCCAAATCGTGACTCCGGCCGTGCGCACTTTCGAGAATATGCTGGACGAGCATCACGGGCGGCGCGGAACCGACATCATGGCCATGTGCGACAGGGATTACTTCAAATATATGGTGGACGAATACACTTCGTTCATCCATCGGCATCGCGACTTACTGCTGCTGTTGCTTTTCCGCTCGCAAGGCTCTTCCTTGGAGAACTACAAAGAAGAGTTTGCACGGAAGTCGACGGCACTGGTCAAAGAATATTTCACACTCATGAAACATAAGCATCCGCAACTGGAGACCGACATTTCGGACTTTTCCATACGTATGCATACGGTGTGGATGTTTGCCTTGTTTGAAGAACTTCTCATGCGGCGGGTCAAACCGGATGAGATAGAAAAGGTCGTCACCGAATATATGACCATCGAGGTGGCCGGATGGAGGGAACTTATGAAAATATAAGTTCCCTCTTTTTTTGAACAAATCGGAATAGCGTTCGTTTTTGAACTGCTTCCCGCGAAAGTCTGACTGTTAATAAAAATAAGATTATGAAACAAAAGTATGAATTTAAAAATGTAGTGGCCGAAACGCTGCTGATTCCGCTCTACATGCGGGCCAAGGAAAGCCGGAGAAAAGGAGATGCCATATTGAAAGACACGATGGCAGAACAACTGGTGGACAGCATCGAATATGACTATTCCCAATTCGACGGAGCCAAAATGAGTGAAGTAGGATGTGTCGTACGCGGCAAGTATTTCGACGATGCCATCCGGCGCTTCATCCTAAGCCATCCCCACCCTGTCGTGGTCAACGTCGGGTGTGGCCTGGATACCCGCTACCAACGCATCGGCAACGACCAAGCGGCCGTCTTCTACGAACTGGACTTGCCGGAAGTCATCGACTTACGCCGAAAACTGATTCCGGAAACCGGCGAAGACCATTACATCGCTGCGTCGCTCCTTGAAACCGGATGGATGGACGCACTGAAAAAACAACACCCCGAGGGGCAGTTCATCTTCGTGGTGGAAGGCGTGCTGATGTATTTCTACGAGGAACAGGTAAAAACGGTTTTGAAGCATATCGCCGAACGCTTCAGCGGCGGCGAATTATGGTTTGACGTTTGTGGTAAGATGATGGTAAAATCCGGAGCAAAACCGGACTCCTTGCGGAAATCGGCAGCCGAAATCCGTTCCGGCATCAGCGACGGGCACGAAGTAGAAATCTGGGTGCCCGCACTGAAACTGATAGAACAAGCTTGCTATCAGAAATTTTTCACCGAACGCTGGGGAACCGTCATGCGTCTTTTCGCCCGTTTTCCGCGTTTCAGTTGCAAGTTCAGTTCCTTATTGGGATACAGAATAAAGTAAGCTTTTACACATCAACGTATTACGTATTATAATCAATCCATCATACAATGAAAAAGAATTTTATCAACCGCATCCTGCAAAACACCCGTAAGCCTCAAGGCTTCTGGGGACGGATGATTCTAAGGAGCATGAACACAGGCCATGCTCCGTTGGCGGCATGGGCGTTTACACATTTGGACTGGTGCCCCGATTGGAAAGTGCTCGACATCGGCTGCGGAGGAGGAGCCAACATCGCCCACATGCTGAAAAGATGCCCGCAAGGACAAGTTTACGGTGTGGATATCTCTCCGGAAAGCGTGGCTTTCGCCCGGCAAAAAAACAAGGCTTTTCTGGATGAACGTTGTTTCATCCTCCAAGGTACGGCCTCGGACCTGCCTTTTGAAGGAGACACATTCGATGTCGCCACGGCCTTTGAAACCCTATATTTTTGGGAAGATCCGGACAAGGCTTTCTGCGAAATACTTCGCATTCTGAAACCGGGAGGCATTTTTCTGATTGCCTGCGAAGCCAGCAACCCTCACAACACGACTTGGACCGACCGCATCGAAGGGATGTCCGTATATACCGCCGAAGAGATTAAACACAAGCTCGAAAATTGTGGGTTTGTCCACGTCCGCACTGACAAGATGAAAAAAGAAAGTATCTGTGTCACGGCACAAAAAACAAAAAAAACGACTCAATACTCAAACCTATGAATACATTACGAAAACTCCAACATTATATGGGAAACCGGAAAGCTTTGCTGCCGTTTTCCATGTGTATCTCGACAGTAAGCGAAGTGACGGGGATGCTCACTTATGTCTTTATCTGGCTGATCGTGAAAGGATTTTTTGACACACACGGCAACGGGATTCCCGCCGAAACCATACCATACGCCGGGTGGGCGGCAGGTCTGGCTGTCGGAAGTGTCGTCTTATACTACTTGGCATTGATGTGCTCCCATCTGGCGGCGTTCCGGGTGGAATCCAACTTACGGAAAGAAGCCATGAGACAAATCGTCCGCATGCCCCTCGGATTCTTCGACCTCAATACCAGCGGCAAGATTCGTAAGGTCATCGACGACAATGCCGGTATCACCCACTCGTTTCTGGCCCATCAGATGCCCGACCTGGCCGGTTCCGTCCTGGTACCGCTGACGGCCGTCATCCTGATTTTCGCGTTCGATTGGAAACTGGGGCTCGTCTGTATCATTCCGGTAGCCGTAGCCATGTTCCTGATGGGACACCTCATGAACACGCAAGGACAGGCCTTCATGCGTGCCTACATGACTTCACTGGAAGAAATGAATACGGAAGCCGTAGAATATGTCAGGGACATACCGGTCATCAAGGTATTCCAACAAACCATCTACTCTTTCAAGAACTTCCATAAAAGTATCATGGCCTACAATCAAATGGCTTCTTCCTATACCGGACTGTGGGAAAAACCGATGTCGTGCTATACGATTATCATCAACAGTTTCGTCTTTTTCCTCGCTCCCACCGTCATTCTCATCGTAAGCCACGATGGCGACTATGCTTCTGCCCTGCTCAACTTCTTCCTGTTCGTACTCATTACTCCGCTTTTCTCGCAAAGCATCATGAAAAGCATGCATCTCAGTGAAGCCTTGGGACAGGCCGGAGAAGCAATCGGACGTTTGGAACGACTGCTCGAATACAAGCCGTTGTCCCAACCGGAAAAACCGGAGAAGCCGACGGCTTTTGATGTTTGCTACGACCACGTGAGTTTCAGTTATCCCGGTGCCACGCAGAAAGCCGTAGACGGAATAAGCTTTTCCATCCCCCAAGGAAAGAAAGTGGCCCTTGTCGGCGCTTCGGGAGGCGGTAAAACAACTATTGCCAGACTGCTGCCCCGTTTTTGGGATGCCGACGAAGGAGAAATCCGGATTGGCCACGTCAATATCAAGCATATCGCACCGGAGGACCTCATACAGCACGTGTCATTCGTCTTTCAGAACCCTCATCTTCTGAAAACGACGCTGCGCGAGAATCTGAAATACGGAAATCCGGAAGCCGGAGAGGAGGAAATCAATCGGGCACTCGACCTTGCGCAATGCAGGGAAATCATAGACCGCCTACCGGAAGGACTGAATACGAAAATCGGAACGGAAGGCACGTATCTGTCCGGAGGGGAACGGCAAAGAATCGCCCTGGCACGGGCCATCCTGAAAAATGCCCCCATCATCGTACTCGACGAAGCCACGGCATACGCCGATCCGGAAAACGAGCACCTCATCCAACAAGCACTGAGGGAGCTGACTGCCAGGAAAACCGTGCTGACCATCGCTCACCGGCTATCGAGCATTACCGATGCCAACCGTATTCTGGTAATCGACAAAGGACGAATCGTCGAGCAAGGTACACACGAGGAACTATTAAAACAAAACGGCATATACAAAACCATGTGGAATGAATATCAGCAATCTGTCAGTTGGACCATCGGAAAGGAGGTTCACCATGCTTAGTCAAATAAGAAACCGTTTCGCCCTTTCGGAAAAAGGTGCCAAGGATTTTTGTAAGGGAGTGTTCTGGACCGTATGGCTGGATGTCGCACTGATGTTGCCCGCCATATATGTGTTCCTATACCTGCAAGACTGGATTCGTCCCGTCTTCAACCCCGAGGCCACAATAGCACATGGGATATGTTACTACGGACTACTCGGAATCGCATTCATGGCTGTTATGTATGTGATTGCCGTCTTCCAGTACCGAAGCACTTACACTTGCGTTTACGACGAAAGTGCCAACCGGCGTATCTCGCTGGCCGAAAAGCTACGGAAACTCCCGCTCGCGTTCTTCGGAGAAAAGAACCTGTCCGACTTGACTGCCACCATCATGGACGATTGTACGGAACTGGAACACACTTTTTCGCATGCCGTACCGCAACTCATTGCGTCTCTGCTCAGCATCCTGTTGATTACGATAGGCATGGCATTCTACGACTGGGCACTTACACTCGCTTTGTTTTGGGTGGTCCCCATTTCCTTGGCCGTCATCGTCCTCTCCAAAAGAAAACTGCACAAGCAGAACCGAACGAACTACCTGAACAAAAGGGAAGTGACCGAACAAATACAGGAAGGACTGGACACGATTCAGGAAATCAAGTCCTATCACCAGGAAGCGGCTTACTTGAACGGATTGGACGAGAAAATCGATAAATACGAGCACCAACTGACACGAAGCGAATTACTGATGGGTATTGCCGTCAACGGATCTCAAAGCATCTTGAAGCTCGGATTGGCAAGTGTCATCATTGTCGGAGCCTCTTTGGTAGCCTCCGGTCAAACGGAGCTTTTCACGTATTTGATATTCATGGTTATCGGCTCACGTATTTACACTCCTATCAATGAAGTGCTGAACAATCTGGCGGCGTTATTCTACCTTGACGTCCGTATAGACAGGATGAAAGAAATGGAAGCCATGCCGGTCCAACACGGAGAGAAATCGTTCAATCCCAACGGATATGACATCCGGTTCGACCATGTAAGTTTCTCTTATGAAAAGGGAAAGCAAGTCCTGGACAACGTATCTTTTACTGCCCGACAAGGAGAAATCACAGCCTTAGTCGGTCCCTCGGGAAGCGGAAAGAGTACGGCAGCCAAATTAGCGGCTCGTTTTTGGGATGCCACGGCCGGACATATCACGCTCGGCGGAACAGACATCAGTGGGATTGAACCGGAAAGTCTGCTAAAATGCTTCTCCATCGTTTTTCAGGACGTAACCCTATTTAATACATCCGTCATGGAGAATATCAGAATCGGAAAACGGGAAGCGACTGACGAAGAAGTGAGGCGCGTGGCACGTCTGGCCCGATGTGACGAGTTTGTCCTTAAAATGCCTCAAGGATACCAAACCGTTATCGGGGAAAACGGAGAAACCTTATCGGGCGGAGAACGTCAGCGCATATCCATCGCACGGGCGTTATTGAAAGACGCTCCCATCGTGTTGCTGGACGAAGCCACAGCCTCGCTCGACGTAGAGAACGAGACAAAAATCCAGGCAGGTATCTCGGAGTTGGTCAAGCATAAAACGGTACTGATTATCGCACACCGCATGCGCACTATCGCACACGCAGATAAAATAGTAGTACTGAAAGACGGACATGTAGCAGAAACCGGAAATCCGGAGGAACTGAAAAAACAAAACGGACTGTTCTGTCAAATGATGAAAAGACAAGTGGTACGTGCCTAAAAACAAGTGAAGATACGTCTCCCTTTCCATACGGGAGATGTATCTTCACTTTTATTTCAAACCGGGTAACAGCTATTGCATCCTCATTTTACAGCTTCCGAAACGCATAAGTCAGGACGAAATCGGCCGTAGTTTCATAATGCACCGGAAAGGTTCCCGTCTTCCCGTCCGACAAATGATAATATAAAGAAAAATCCCCTTTCGCTTCCGTATGGTCGGGCATCGCGGGGCAACTTAAATTTTGTACCGTCAGATTCTTCCTGAAATCAATACCCTCTTCATCCAAAATCTTAAAAACAGCCTCTTTGGCCGACCAATGCAAAAGAATCTCGTATGTTGTTTCTGCCGCTTCTTCCGGACCGATCAAACGTTCTTTCAGCCTTACAATTCTTTCTGAAAAGACTTCTATGTCAAGTCCGACTTCATATTCTTCCGAAAACAACACCGCTGCATATCCGAACGTATGGGAAATGGAAAGCTGAAGTCTTCTGTCACGGAGAAAAGGACGGCCGGACGGCAAATATTCCACCTGTAGTTCTTCCCCTGTCAGAGTGAAGATAAGCAAACGTACCGCCACATACTCCAAGCGCCTCCGCTCAGCCGCAAAATGGAAGGCATGCTCCCGATAACATGCGCTGTGAGGCAACATGTCACACAACTCATCAAAGGTCTCGGTAATTTTCCATATACCTCCCCATCCCTTCTCACAATTTATTTTCCGAAACAGCGGCATATTTTCTCTCTATGATTTACACCTCATCGGACGTTTCCGGACTCTCCACCGTCACCTTTATCTTCAGAATCCTCCGGTCGTCCATTTCCAACACTTCAAAACAATAGTTTTTATATTTGATCACCTCATGACGCTCCGGAAACTCACCTTTAATTTCCAACAGAAGTCCGGCTAAAGTATCGGCCTCGCCTTCTACCTCCTCGAAGAAATCATCATCCAGTTTCATGATTCTAAAGAAATCCGTAAGCAGGACTTTTGCCTCGAAAACATACGTATTCGCATTCAACCGCACGTACTGACGTTCATCTTCATCGTACTCGTCATTTATTTCGCCTACAATTTCTTCGATAATATCCTCCATCGTCACGATACCCGACGTACCTCCGAACTCATCCACCACAATGGCTATATGCACTTTATTCTTCTGAAAGTCTCCTAACAAATCATCAATCATCTTTGTTTCCGGAACGAAATAAGGCGGCCTGATTAAAGACTGCCAGCGGAAATTTGCAGGTTTGTTCAGATGAGGCAACAAATCCTTAATGTAAAGCACACCTTTTATATTGTCGCGCGAATCTGCATATACCGGAATACGGGAATAGTTACTTTCTACGATACATTGAAGCACCTCCGGATAAGGCGTTTTCATATCCAAGTCTACAATATCCATACGAGGAGTCATTATTTCTTTGGCCATCTCGCCTCCAAAACGGATAATCCCCTCCAGCATATTCTGTTCTTCCGCAATATACTTTTTATCTGTTAACTCCAAGGCTTGTTCCAACTCGTCGACCGATATGGCCCGTTTTTCTTTATGCACCACTTTCGTAGCCAATTTTCTCGACCGTACCAGCAATGACGAAAGAGGCCAAAATAACTTTTCAATCCACACAAAAGAAGGAGCCACCATACGACAGAAGCTCAAGGTGTGTTGGGATGAATAGATTTTCGGCATAATCTCCCCAAACAACAAAAGCAAGAAGGTAAGCAAGACGGTCATGAAAAGGAATTCCAACAAACGACTATCACCGAAAATCAAAGTTTTACTGAAAAAGAAATTCAGCAACATGATGATTGCCACATTCACGAAATTGTTGGATATCAAAATTGTAGCCAACAAACGCTCCGAATCTTTCTTTAACTCGAGAATTTTGCTATCTGCTGCGTGTCTATTCTCTTCTATCTTACCCACATCCGTAGGGGAAAGAGAAAAAAATGCAATCTCTGAAGCTGAAACAAAACCGGAACAACCCAACAATAACACAGACAAAACAAGAGCAATCGTAGCTCCCAAATCCGGAGAATAAACCTCTATATGGTTAAATAACGCTATAAACTGGGATAAATATGTATCAGGGTCCAAAATTCACAAATTTAGTTACACATTAAAAGGGTAAGTCTTCTTTTCCGCCCTGCACCTGTGCGGAAGCGGACTGTGAAGAAGAGACAGAAGGGCCTGAAACCTGGCCAGCCTGATTACGGGGAGACAGCATCTCCATATTATCTGCAAATATCTCCGTGATGTAGCGTTTCACTCCATTTTGGTCGTCATACGAACGAGAACGAATTTTTCCTTCGATAAACAGCTTGTCACCTTTGTGAACGTATTTCTCTACTGTCTCAGCCAGTCCTCTCCACAATACTATATTATGCCATTCCGTACGTTCCGGCACGTCCGTACCATTCTGTAGACGATACCCCCTTTCCGTTGTGGCTAAAGTCAACGAAGCCACAGCCACTCCGTTATCCAAATAACGGACATCGGGCTCTTTCCCGACATTTCCGATCAACATCACTTTATTTAAAGACATACGCTTTTCATTTTAAAATTTCTCCAAAATTAATAAATAAACCATATTCCACCAACTATAACGTCACTTTTTCTGCAATCCTTTCATTTTCCTACCATAAACCAAACTTCTCAAACAGCATTACAACCAAGCGAGGGAATGCATAGTTTGACAATTCTTCTTTTTTTACCCAACAAACACTACGTCCGAAATCATCGGGTTTATCTGCCAGTTCCACCTTATAAAAATCACAAATCAACGTTCGGTGGGTCAGTTGGTGGCGAACGCCTCCGCACAAATAAGTCATCACAGCCTTATCAGACCGGATAAATGAAGGAACTTTTTCATCGTTCAGCAAGTTTTCCGGAGCACATGCCGCAGGGGTTTCTATCAAGAACGGTTCATACAAACCTTTCCATATATCGTTGCTTTCCCGCCGGAACACTGCAACCTCTCCCCCCACCTCTATATACATATAATGTAAATAGCGTTCGGTCACGGTCAGAGCACGGGATTTTACCGGAAGTTCCTGTATTCTCCTGTCCCGGAAAGCGGCACAGCCGTCAACCAAAGGACAGTCTTCGCACTTAGGGCTCTTAGGCACACACTGCATGGCACCGAAATCCATCACAGCCTGGTTATAGTCCGCCGCCTCTTTACCCTCGGGCAACAGCTCCTGCGCCATGGCTGCAAAATATTTTTTCCCATGCCCCGTATCTATCGGTTCCTCAATCCCATAATAACGGGAAAGTACGCGATATACATTCCCGTCCACCACAGCATGCGGCAACCCGAATGCAAAAGAAGCTATGGCGGCTGCCGTATAATCCCCCACGCCCTTCAGTTGACGGATATTTTCATAACGTTCAGGGAATCCTCCCCACTCCACAATCTGACGAGCCGCCGCATGCAAATTCCTCGCACGAGAATAGTATCCCAAACCCTGCCAGCACTTCAACACCTCATCTTCTGAAGCTGCCGCCAAAGCATCCACATCAGGAAAGCGGTTCATAAAACGCAGGAAATAATCATATCCTTGAACGACCCGCGTCTGCTGAAGGATAATCTCCGAAATCCAAATTATATATGGATCGTGAGTGTCTCTCCACGGCAAAATCCTTCTGTTTTCATGATACCATGCCAACAACTTATAAGCAAAATTATAATCTTTCATTCTTGCAAAAACAGATAAACGGTACAAAATTAGCTGTTTTGGAATGGCAAAAAGCAAAAAAACGAGTTTTTTTTCAATGATATTCTTTCTTTCCTTGCTAAAAAGCTATATATTTGCATTCCAAAAAATTAGGAATTAGGCATTTACAAACAATTATTTTTACAGAAAGATGACAAAAGCAGAAATTGTAAACGAGATTTCCAAAAAAACGGGTATCGACAAGGCGACCGTGCTGACTGCCGTAGAGGCATTTATGGAATCAGTAAAGGAATCTTTGATTCAAAAAGAGGATAACGTATATCTTCGCGGCTTCGGTAGTTTCATTCTTAAAAAAAGAGCTAAAAAGACGGCTCGTAATATTTCCAAGAATACGACTATAATCATAGACGAGCACAACATTCCGGCCTTTAAACCGGCTAAGGTCTTTGTTGATGCAATCAAGAAGTAAGAATCATTCGAACAGAAAAAAAATAGTAAACAGATTTATTAACTTATAAAACATTAGAGCTATGCCTAGCGGAAAGAAGAAAAAAAGACACAAGATGGCTACACACAAACGTAAAAAAAGATTAAGAAAAAACAGACATAAGAGCAAGTAGCCAACGCTTGTCTGTAAGTAAAGAATAGAGAACAAACTTGGACGGGCTCTTTACAGATTCCGACAAGTTTGTTCTTTGTGTAAACAAGGCTGTATAGAATCAAATAGTAAAATTAAAAGAATGACAAGCGAAGTTATAGTAGATGTTCAGCCCAAGGAGATTTCCATTGCATTGTTAGAGGACAAGAGGCTGGTGGAATTTCAGAAAGAAGGTCGGTCGGCCTCTTTCGTGGTGGGCAACATATACCTGGCAAAAGTGAGGAAACTTATGCCGGGGCTGAACGCATGCTTTGTGAACGTAGGCTATGAACGCGATGCTTTCTTACATTACCTTGATCTTGGCCCTAAATTCAACTCTTACACCAAATACCTCAAACAAGTAACCAGCGACAAAAAGAAATTGTACCCATTCTCGAAGGCTTCCATCCTGCCCGACCTTGAGAAAGACGGAAGCGTACAAACCACGCTCCAGCAAGGACAAGAGATTCTGGTACAAATTGTAAAAGAACCCATTTCGACCAAAGGGCCGCGCCTGACTTGTGAGCTATCGTTCCCCGGACGTTTTCTGGTACTGATGCCTTTCCAAGACAAGGTGTCCGTATCTTCCAAAATAAAATCAGCCGAGGAGCGTGCACGTTTAAAACAGCTCATTCAAAGCATCAAGCCCAAAAACTTCGGTGTTATCGTCAGAACGGTAGCCGAAGGGAAACGCGTAGCCGAACTCGACTCGGAACTCAAGGTATTAGTCAAAAGATGCGAGGATGCCTTTATTAAAGCGCAAAAAGCAAGCAAGCTTCCCGAACTGGTATTTGAAGAAACCAGCCGCACGGTAGCCATGCTGCGGGATTTGTTCAATCCTTCGTATGAAAACATCTATATCAACGATACGGATATTTTCAGCGAAGTAAAAGACTACGTGACGCTGATAGCCCCGGAAAGTGCGGGCATCGTGAAACAGTACACAGGCAAACTGCCCATCTTCGACAACTTTGACGTGACCAAACAAATCAAATCGTCGTTTGGAAAAACCGTATCTTATAAGCATGGGGCTTATCTGATCATCGAACATACGGAAGCATTGCATGTCGTGGACGTGAACAGCGGCAACCGCTCCAAGTCGAAAGACGGACAGGAAGCCAATGCGTTGGATGTCAACCTGGGGGCGGCAGACGAACTGGCACGCCAATTAAGACTGCGCGACATGGGAGGTATTATCGTGGTAGACTTCATCGATATGAACCTGGCGGAAGACCGGCAAAAATTGTACGAACGCATGTGTGAAAACATGAAGAAGGACCGTGCCCGCCATAATATCCTGCCATTAAGCAAATTCGGCTTGATGCAGATTACACGCCAACGCGTGCGTCCGGTCATGGATGTAAATGTGGATGAAGTATGTCCTACTTGTTTCGGTAAGGGTACCGTGAAATCAAGCTTTCTGTTTACAGATGTTTTGGAAAGCAAGATCAGCACGATGGCCAATAAATTAGGGATTAAGAATTTCACGCTTCATGTCCACCCGTATGTGGCAGCCTACATCAATCAGGGCATCGTTTCCCTGAAACGCAAGTGGCAAGTCAAATACGGATTCGGACTCAAAGTAATCCCCAGTCAGAAACTGGGTTTCCTGCAATATGAGTTCTACGACAAGAACGGGCAGGAAATAGATATGAAAGAAGAAATCGAAATCAAACATTAACGAGAAAAGGTTGCCTACACGGAATGTCCGGAGGCAACCTTTTCTGTTTCTATTTACTTATTTCTTTTCATTTCCCGTATTTTCCAAAATAGCTTTCTTTACTTCTTCAGCTATCACGGCGGCACCTTTGTCATTGGGGTGGATGCCATCCGAAATCAACCATTCGGGATGGCCGTCGAACACGGAGTGGAGGTCGATGACTTTCAGCTTGTTCTTCCGGGCCAACCTCCGGATCATAGGGATGACACCATTGACAATCACACTGTCCGAGATGTCAAAAGCCGAACTCATCGCCTTTACCGGATAAGCCAGATAAATATCCGGACGGGCAGGCAAAGCCTTTAATTCGTCTATCATCTGCTGTGCATCCGTCATAAATTCATCCTTGTATTTCCAGTTTTGCGGCTTGCTGTCGTTCGTACCCAATTTAATGACCACGACATCCGGATTAAATTCCTTACACCACCGATACACGTCATTCTTCATATAAGGGCAATCGCCTTTCTGCAACATCGTATGGCCGCTCACCCCGAAATTCTTGACCCGATATTTGTTTCCCAATTTCCGGCCCAAGACAGCCGGATAACCATGCTCTTCACTCAAAGAAATGCCATAGCCGTCCGTAATACTGTTTCCCACACATGCCACCCTGAGCGCATCCCCATCCGGGGCATCCAATCCCTCCAACCAAGCTTTCAAGTCTGCCAACATCTGTTCGTGGCATGCAAAAGAAGAGTTATAACCCCAACCATGCCCGCCCGTGGGATAAATATGCATCGCGGCAGGCACTTCCGCCTGCGACAAAGCCGTATAATATTTAATGGAATTGGAGACTGGCACTACCGTATCATCCCCGCTCAGCAACAGCAATGCCGGAGGCACCATGTGGCGACGGATGTGCCGTTCATTGGAGTATCGCAACTGCTCCTCGTGCGAAGGTTCTTTCCCGATAAAAGAATAAACGGAACCATTATGGGTCTGGTTCAGCTCCATTGAAATAACAGGATAAAACAATATCTGGAAATCGGGACGGCAATCGAAGGGCGCCTTGACCGCTACCGTAGAAGCCAGATGCCCGCCTGCCGAAGAACCCATAATTCCCACGTCGTAAGGATTAATCCGCCATGCCGCCGCATGCCGCCGTATCACGCGTATAGCCTCTTGCGCGTCGCTGACCGGGACTTCCGGATGCCCGAAAGGCAAACGATACTTCAACACGGCGTATGCGATACCCATCTCATTGAAATAAGGCGCCCAATCGTAACCTTCATGTCCAAGGGCTATGAACGAATAACCTCCTCCGGGACAAGCCAGAATGATACGCCCCGTAGCTTTGGCCGAATCCGGAAGGAACACACGAATCTCTGGCGTATAAATACCATCCTGTTGCCGCTCCGGCCCGCCATCCCTGCCGTTCGTATTCGGCAAGCCCTGCTCCCAAAGCTTCACGTCAAACCAGGACTGTGCATGCAAAGCCGTCCGCCCCCAAGCCACAATCCCCAAGAAACAAAAAATTCCAAACCACTTTTTCATGTTTACATTCTATAATAAGGAATAAAAATCAGGGCAAAAATAATAATAATATTCATACGAAGCGGAAAACGCTTGCATTTCCTCCGTAAAATATGTAATTTTGCGAAATAACATCCATGCACCATGAGAAATTTCATTTCATTTCTTACTATCATATTATGTTGCCTGACGGTAACCCCCATGCACGGTCGTAAAAAAGATAAGCAAGCAGACAAGGAGGAAGTGGTCTTGGCCATGGTTGAGCCCGACATGATGGCCACTCCGAGCCATTCGCATCCCGTCGTTGCTCCGGTAGAGGAAGCTTACCGCCACCGCATCAATAAGAATGAACATCGTTACGGCATAGACGTATCACGCTATCAAGGAGACATAGACTGGCAAACGGTGAAAACCGACAAAAATGTAAGTTACGTCTACCTGAAAGCTACAGAAGGTGCCTCTCTGGTCGACGTGACCTATCGTTACAACCTGACTGAGGCGCGTAAAGCCGGCCTGAAAGTCGGTTGCTATCATTTCTTCAGTCCCACAGTGGATCCGGAAACCCAGTTCAAGAACTTCACAAGCACGGTGAACCTGGACGAACAAGACTTGATTCCTATCATCGACGTTGAAATCATAGGGAAAGGCAGCACGCAACGCTTTTGCGAAAGGCTTACCCGTTTTCTCCACATGGTAGAAGAACATTATGGCATCCGTCCCATCATCTACACGTCGAGTAATTTCTACAATAAATATTTGGCCGGAAAATACACGGACTACAAATACATGATAGCCCGGTACGCAGAAGATATTCCGGAACTGACGGACGACATCCGGTTCGTCATGTGGCAGTTTACCGCCAACGGACGCATCGAGGGCATCAACGGTCCCGTAGACCGCAGCCGTTTTATGGACGAATACCATTTGGGGGACATCTTGATACCTAAACAAAATTATCAAATTGTAACCCCAAGCACGTCACAAGCATCAAATAGGTAGCAAAAAGAAAAAACTGCAGCAAAGGAAAAAATTAAAAACAGGACAACCATACCCAATCAACGCCCCGAAAAATAAAAATTCGGGGCGTTTTTGCGTACAAACACGGGCTTCTTGTTCCGTCAATCCAAGCCAAATGAAAAATCGTTTGGCTGAAAGCGAAAAATCGCTCTCCGCAGAACGGACGGGCCATCCGAAGAAAAGCGATTTAAAATGACATGAAAACGGAAAAAACATGCTTGAAAACATATCCTGCACATTTATTTGGAGACTTTTACCTTACATGAACGAACCGGCAATTTGACGGGAAAAACATATCGGTACAAGACACGCCGGGAAACGCCGACAGCATCTCCCCCGCATGCCACAGGAATAAAAGAAAGCAAAAGCAACGAAACGCTGACTTTCAGAAAAAAGGAAAGCGCACGAGAATGCGTTATTTCCCACCTGTAAGGGATGCGGCAGGAAATAACGCATTCTCGTGCGTCGCTATCTTTCACTTTGTCATTTTGACATTCTACCTGTCTACAAGTATTTTCTTCTTGCCCACAATATAAATTCCACGTGGAAGCCCATCTACGCAATGCCCCACCTTCACGTCTTTCCGAACAAGCCGCCCGAAAAAGGTCATACACATTTTGCTGTTTCCCCAAACGACAAAGTAAATAGTTTAACTGTAGACAATGGGACTACATGACCAGAAGTGTATCCCCCAATAAAAACGGGACTGCAAAAAAGCAGTCCCGTTTTTATTGGGGGTAGAATATACGTTTTCCGTTTTATCAAAAGGTCGTACGTAAAGTAACGTTGATATTACGTCCCATAGCATTGATTCCCGAACCGAAAGTGCGATATTCCGTATCCAGCAGATTGTCGATACCGGCCTGTACCGTCAGGTTCGGATTGAACGCATAAGAAGCTTTGAGATTCAGGGTGAACCATGCCGGAAGCCCTCTGCCCTCTTCTCCCTTCACTGTGGCGTAGCCGATATTGTCTTCCCCGTTCAGATTATAACGGTCTAGTTTCTTTCGTCCGTTAAACAAGGAATAAAACTCCACAATGGCCTTGTCGTCTTTGCTCTGAAAGGTCATGCCCACCCTTCCGAAAAGCGGAGATATATGGTCGAGGGGCATACGTTCATCCTCCCCGTCGATAATATCACCGTAAGTATAAGTAAGCGAAGCGTCTGCCATAAACATCTTGAGGAAACGGGCTTTCAGACGTGTGGTGGAACCTACAACATAGGCCCTTCTGCTGTTATGGTTGGCATATATCTCGCTGAGTTCGCCATCATATTCTATTTCGGTATTTCCGTTCAGCGTATACGGCTTTAGCGTAATGGCATCGAAAAGATAGGTTCCGAACACGGAAGTTTCCCAAAGGAAACGGTCGTTTTTGAACCGAGTCACATTGAAGTCGGCGTTGATAGTCTTTTCGGGGCGCACATCCGGGTTGGGCACAACCACCATACCCGGCTGCGAGTCGAATACCTTTCCCACATCGTCTATATTGGGCACACGATAACCGGTGGAAAGTGCCAAAGCTATTTTCCAGTCCTTGGTCGGATTGTAGTTCAGTCCCAAACTGAAACTGTAAGTCATATTGTTCTGTTTCACTTCTTTCACGTCCTGACTCAGGAATGGGAAAAATTCGGCGGTCTCAAACGAGGAATACAACGTGGAGAATCCCAGGCGGATACCGTCACTTAGGGTCAGACGCGGAGTGATTTCCCATTGGTGGGACGCGTAGGCCTCTATATTGTGCATATAGTTTTTTCCGTCGGGGTAACGCGTATCCAATGCAGCACGCTCACCGGTGTCCACGTCCGTTTTGTGAGCCGTAGAGGAAAGGAAGTTCAATGCACCGTCTATTCCGGCATGGATACGATGATTGTCCACCTGCTTCATCCAATCGGAAGACAATGACACCACATCCACATTCTCGTTACGGCTACCCAGCCAAACCTCGCCGAACTTACGGTTATGACGGCTTTCCTTGATTTTCTGATAGGCCACCGTAAAATCGACTTTATCGGCCGACAACCAGTCGGCTATCTCCATCGTATAGGCTGTCATCAAACGGAACTGAGGGCCATAATACCATTCGGCAAATTTAGGTTTGTCTTTTTTCATATCCGTCAACCGATCGTAACGGGGAATGTCCGTCGTATTCGAGAATTGGAAGTTCAACAAATGGCGGAATCTATCGTCCGGTTTGAACAGGAACTTCTGCATCAAGTCGTACTGCATATATCCGGAACCGGGTTGATGCCAGTCTTTGGAATTACCGATTAACAGGTCTTCACCATTTTCACGTACCACTTCATAAGGACGGCCGATGTATTCATCATCCTTTAGAAAGGGGTTCTTGCGTCGTCCACTCCGCAAATCACCGAAGTTGCTATAGGATAAAGAAGTCAATGAAGCAAAACGTTCGCCGCCGATATTGAAATCCACATGACCGGTGGTTTCTTGATTCGCACTACCGTAGCGCATAAAAGCATTACCGGAAAACAAAGTTTTCCCCCCATCGCCCAAAACCGGATTTTTAGAACGAAAAGCCACTACTCCCCCCAAGGCGTCCGAACCGTAGCTGACCGAAGAAGGACCGTAAAGCACTTCCACACGTTCCAATATGGAAGGGTCCACGGTTATGATATTCTGTAAATGTCCGGCACGGTAAATGAGATTGTTCATCTTCACGTTGTCCATGACAAGCAGCACCCGCGAACTTTCAAAACCGCGTATCATCGGGCTTCCACCACCCTGTTGGCTTTTCTGCACAGTCAGCAAACCGTCTGTGGTCAGCAAATCAGCGGCAGTCTGTGCATTGGCTCGTTCTATCTGGGCACGAGATAAAATGTAAACCTGTTGAGGCACATTCATTTTCACATCCTGTTGACGGTTGGCCGCCACTGTAATCTCTTCCATCAACCGGAGGGTTGAATCGGCTGGTTCCGCCCCGTGTAAATATACGGCAAGACACAAAAGCAATCCTATAAAAATCTTATTCATCATATCGTTATTCTGTTATGTAAATTGTCGTTACGTCTTTTAACTCAAGACGTAACGACAAACTCTGTTTACTTTATTATATCATCCTCAAAAATCCAATATTCTTACAGCCGTGGCATCTCCGTAGTTAATCACCATTTGGTAGGTGCCCGACTTCAAATCACTCAAATCCAATACCATCGGCGCTACGTAACGAACGGCTTTCATCAATTTGGTTCCTTTCTTATTATAGATAGCAATCTTGGCTGGTGTCTGGTCGGGAAGTGTCAGACGTATGCCACGCTTGTCCGGAGTGAAGGTAAAACGCATCCCCTCCAATGCTTTGGCATGATTGATGGGCAATACCGACAGGTCCTCCGGTTGGAAGTCCACACTGACTTTCAATGTATTTCCTTTCACGTTAACCGGCTTTATATATACATCCTGACGGGTGCCCGGCTCTACCTTGGAAAGGTCCAGCGTAAGATTCAACGGACGAATCGAAGATTCGAAATCGAGCGAAACGTTGTCCATCGTAAAGGTTACCTCTACCGGATCCATGCCCAAGGCATTGTTGATACCCATGATGTAACCCTTCAGTCCTTTCACCTCCGGAGTCTCCAGATTCTTCCATACCGAACCGGACGGGTTTTCCGCACGCACCTGAGTGTCGTAGCTGCGGATGTAGTAAGCTCCCCTGCCGGACGTCTTGTTATTCAGATAATAGCCCTTGGCGTTTAAGTCGCTGATTTTGTCTATATCCAAATCGGACGGAAAGGTAATGAAATTCCATTCCTTGGGTACGAAAGTATATTTCAATATCAGCTTTTTTACCTGAACAATACCGTTTTTTACTACCACCTGCCCCATTTGGCCGGCATCACCATAGACAATCAGTTCTTCCAATACCTGACCGCCTTCCAACTCTACCCGCGCATCCTTCTGCACCACAAAGCCCTTGGAAAAGCGGAATGTACAAGTAGTAGTTGTGGTAGGTTCCCATTCCCGGTCGCCGGGCTGAAACGCTTCGACTACAATCTCCGCATGTTCGGGAATCGTATGCAGATTCAAAACGTTTCCGTCTTCTATCGTGGCAAACTCCTGTCCCTTCAAAATACGATATACCGGTGCCAATCCCGAAGAGGCCGTAGCTTTCATCGGCAGTTTAAACGGCTTGTTGTGGGTTAACGGAAATTCTTTCTGCCAGTTTAAAGTCTGTTCCTTACGTGCCACCGCCGTGCGGTATAGTCTCGGCGCCCCGATTGAACCATGGTCGTTTCCGGCTCCATCGCCACCGTATAACACGTCAATATGCAAAACGGAAACGCCGTCCAAAGGATAATCCCATGTAGTCTTCTTGCTGTTATTGACAGGGCCAGTTGTCGTAAGCTGCCGGTTATCCATCTTCAACGCAAACTCCATGACATAAGGCTGGCCTGACTGTTTGCCGACATCCGTGATAAAGCGGTCATAAATGCCCGCAAGCAAGGTAGTCTGCACCGAACCTACTGCATGAATACCAAATCCTTTTTTATATTTTTGCGTGGTGATTTGGAGCATAGAACCATTGACAGCCTTGTCTATTTGTGCATTTCCCTGCGTACGATAAGGCAAATCCGAAAGATAATCAAACATATTCAATCCCTCATAATAAGAACTATGCATCGTCTCACCTCCTTCGTAACCGTAGGTAATGCGGAACACACGATTCATCTCTAAGTCAGGAACGGCAACAGCCAGAACCTTACCGGTTGTTCCAGACACAAACGGTGTATTATTCCATATCGTCAACAAATCAAGTTGTTGCAATTCGTTCAACAGATATACATCGTCATAGATATTCAGCGTCAGTTGTGAAAGCCGATTTGCCTGAGGATTGACATATAAATATACCGTTCCCGGATTGCTTCCGGACTCCGGTAATACAGAAGAGATAAAGATATTCTCTCCCGTGCGAACCGCATAAGACAACTGACTTACAGCGCAAGCATACTGTTCGTTGCCGTATTGTGTGGCCTCGACAACCACTTCCGTAGATTGTCCATCTTTAAAGGTCAATACGTTGCCTTTCAAGTCGGCGGCATCGCGGCCTTTGATGATGCGGTAATATATCTTGCCTCCTGACGTGGCAGTAGCTTTCAAATCCACTTGCCGAGGATACATGATGGTTTCTCCCGTATTCGTAAACGTAACCTGTTGCTCCTGCTTGTCCGACTGGGTACGTTCCATATACAGTCTGGCCAAGTTATAGTTTCCGATAGCATTTGAATTATTCGTAAAGTCCAACCTGATTTTTGTCAATGGCAAGTGTGGAATAAAAGCTGGGTAGTCAGCCGTAGAAATGGACTTTATTGCATTTGAATTAACGGTGAAGTCCAATTTTTTTCCGTCATTACAATAGAACATGAATTTAAGATTCCCGCTGCCATTCTGTGTTCCCAATACCATATCAAACTTACGAAAATTCATTTCTTCCGGGAGGTCATAGATGATTTGACCACCCTTGCTGGAAACTCCTTTATAGTAAGTCTTATCGTTTGTCTGCAAATTCTGGTCCGTACCGAAGCAACGGTCCACACCGGGCAATGTTCCGGCTACGGCTGTGGTAGCCTCCGTCCATTGATAGTCTCCCAACCACATGAAAGCTTCCGTATTGGCTTGGTTCACGCACTCGGTAAGCAACCGGGTGTCGTCGTCCAACACCACTTCCATGCGATAGGCATAGTCTCCGGTTTGCATCTCCACATCCGCCGTCAGGAAAGAACCTTCTATCAATTCATAATCCGAAGCTGTCGTAGCAAAACCGTCGGACATCCGATAAGCATAAGAAGTGACCGATTTGATTTGCTTTCCTGCCAACTCCACCTTAGCTTTTAACTGACCGGCACTGCCATTGGAATATAATCCCAAAAGTTCTATGGATTGAGCGTGGAGGCTTACCGATGCCCATACGAGCATCAGTAAACATCCTATATTACCTATTAATTTATTCTTTATCATTTCAATATAATTTTAGTCACATAATCTTTTCCGTTCTCACTGATTTTCACAACATGTATTCCCGGTTTCAAAGATACCGAATAGTTGTGTTGAGCCGTTTTATCGCGTGCTACAAGCTGACCTTGCACATTGAAGATTTGAATGTCGGCATTGCCACGCAGATTCTCTATCATGCAGGTAGTTCCTGAAACGTACACCTTATAACCGGCTGTTTCTACTCTGTCTTCAACACCAACCGAAGTGTCATGACGTTTCACCTTCAATACGAAACGGTCTTTCACATCTCCGGTTTGCGTGATATCAAACTCATAGGCGTTTTCCTGATCCAACTTCCATTCCGCCCCCGTATGTTTGTCCCAAAGGATAACCTCATCATCTCCTGTAAAACCGGTTATCCGGCTCAAACGAAGAGACAACTTGCCAGGCGTTCCTATTCTCAAACCCAGTTTGACTTCTTCGGTATCCATCGGCAGTGTGTTCACAGAAGCCGCCGATTCTCCGGCTGCAGAGAACAATTGATTGGCTGTGGCTGACAAACTCCAGAATTTCGGAGCATCTTCATTCACCACAAAATCTGCCGAAGCACCTTCTTCCCAAATAATGTCCGTACGATCTTGCTCTTTATCCTCTGCGTAAAGTTTCAAGCGCACTGAAGTATATTCGTTTGCAGTATAGTAATCGAATGTACGACGGTTAAGCGTCACCTCTTTGGCCACAGGAGTCACGGTAAGTTCAGCCTCAGGTGCCAGTGTCTGGACAAAATAAGACTGGAACGGTATGATCTTCTGTTCCTCATCATAGTTCGTCATATCGAATGTAATGTAGTTGTCCAACTCCTTATTATACTGATAAACGAATTTAGTCACCTTGTGCTCGTCAAAGATCACATTCTGGTGTTTCGTGATGTTGATGTCTGCCAAATACGGATTACCGATCAGGTTCCATCCCTCCTGAGCCTTACCGTAAGGAGATTCAAAATGCTCCAAGTGGCCGATAGTTACCGAACTGTTCGACAGTAAGGTTCCGTTTCCGATATTCATCGCATTATCTACGTCAGCAATCGTCGTCAACTGAACTTCTTCTTCCAGATAGCCTTGCAGCAGTTCGGCTTCCACTTCCAAGTCTGCCGTAGGTGCAGTAGCCACAAAAGTATAGTCGTCCGTGCCGTTTTTCAATTTCAGTTCGACCTTGGGCTCAAGATAAACCTTGAACTCCAACGGAGCTGATTCCGCACCGACCGCCTGGACGGTTATCGGATTCAAAGCCATTTTATCCAACTTCGATTGGTCTATCATGATCGTAAAGCGATTATCGCCATTACGCATGTCTACACTGTCTTTATCCAAAGAGGCGTAGGCCGTTTCTTTCACTTCCAGCATCACCACATCATCGGCATTTCCGCTCAATACTTTCACTTGCAGAGGCAATCCCTTGGCGGTTTCCTCCAGCATGATATTGCTGTTTCCGGACATTCCGTCGGCCAAAGCCAGCTCCACCTTCACCGGACGTTTGCCGGATTCAGGAGAGACAAAGAACATCACTTCGGAAGCACGGTTCAACAACGCTCCCTCGATAGAAAACTCTGCTTTGCCGTTTTCAACAGTCTGTGCTTCCACAAAATGTTCAAACGGACTTTCCGAACCCAAAGCACGAATGGCCATCACCAAATGGTCCTGCTCCATAATACCAGCATGACGGTAACGTAAAGTAATCCGATCGGTTGCTGTCAACTGTGGATCGTTTGCATAAACCAATGTGTAGTGTGTTTTGCTCAAAGGCAAATCGGATTGTCTTCCGGCTGCTACATAGTTGTAAGAGGTACCGTCGAATGTATTCCATTCTCCCAGTACATTCTTTCCTTCCGGATAAATCAACTGTACAGCCAAAGTTTCGGACATTTGGTTCAGATGCAGGCGACTTTCCGGATTAAACGGCACAGTAGAACGATAGTTTTGTGTCAAAGTACCGTAGTGCTTCAGCGACATGTCCTGTACGCTTTCACGCAAATCCCCGTTTTCATCTCTTACATCCATCGTCAAATAAGCCACTAATGCCGAATCATTCAGCAACACTCTTTCCTGCATATATCTCAAGACTTCTTCCTGGGTCAGTGAGCGGTTCCATACGGCAACCTGATCGAATGCTCCCGTAAACCAAGTGTTACCCATTTGATTCTGTCCCAACATCAACATGGAATGTATGCGTCCTTTGTTTATATTACGTTTTATAGAATATTTCATTCCGTTCAGGTAATAATCCATACCATCGGGGCGGGCCACCAATGCCAGATGAATCCATTGTCCAACCTGATCTTTCGCCACGTTGAGTGAAGTAGATTGGTTCCAACTCCAGGATTCTTCATTCCAATGGCAGCGTACATTACCGTTTTGCAAGTGTAGTCCTGTTGCTACAGAGGGATTTGAAGAGCGGAAAAATAAGAGCGGTTTGGTTCCGGACAATATGTCTACATCACCCAAATACACCCACCCCATTATGGTCACGGTATTGGATTCATGCAAAGCAACATAGTTATCTGCCGAACCCACCAAAATTCCACCTTTCTCTACCCACGTCGAGTTACCCAACCCTTTCGGGGTAATCCGGTTGACAACCTCAATCGGCATCGGAATCATCTTTTCATCGGTCTTGCCTTTCAGGGTCACCAGATTCCGTTCATTGAAGGCTCCCAAATTCTGCCCTATTTTAAGATCGGAGGAAGCTTCACCCTTCGTAAAATAGAATCCGGTTTGAGGTTGCAACACGTCATTGTCCGACACGATATCATACACACCGTTCGGTTCTGCCAAGCCTTCCACAATAGAAGCGTGGGCTTTGACAGTATGCTGATCCTCGGAATATACGGTAAGCTCTCCTCTATTTGAAACTCCCTCAACGGTCATTTCGATAGCCGGCTTCAAAGACACTACCAACATTTTTTTGCCTTGCAGTTCCTGCATCGGCAAATCAGTCGCTTGCAAAGTCTGCGTATCTGCATTATAGGTCAAATCTCCCACCAAATTCCAATAATTCCTACGTCCGTCTTCCGAATAATACAGACGATAACGCTTGTTCTGATTAAAAGGTTTGCCTTCGACAGCATAGAAATCTAACGTCAAAGTGTCTGCTTCGGCAACGGTAAAGTTTCGGAAGATATATCCAGTCGGTTCTACCTCATAATATTTGGTATCCAAATTGGATTTGTCTTCCAACCAATGTTCCGCTTTATAAGCATATACACCGATCTGATAATCCGATGTTGTATTTTTAACGGCTATCTTCAACAGATTGACTCCCCGGTCTTCAAAGAGTTTCTCACCATCGGTCAATACACCGTAAGCAGCTCGTTGTGCACTGATGGGGAGCGACATTTTTTCATGAGTAACCTCTGCACGCGTCATCACACGTGGCTGATATCCGGCAAATGTTTCCAAGTCTCCGGACAGATTATCCCCATTGAAAGCATAGTAAGCCACAAGTCCGTTACGATTGTCTACATTCACGGAATACATTTCACGACGGATTTCCTCTTCATTCAATTCGTAGTTCCATATCTTTAATTCATCTACGGCTGCCTCTATCGGCGCATACTCAAAAGCATCTGCAAACAGCGACAGGTAAGTGGAATTATTCAGCGTATGTTCCCTGCGATAACGCTCTCCCTCACCAGTTAACATACCGTTTACATACAGACGTATCGAACCGTCACGTTTCTCGGTTATCGCCACATGAGCCCACTCACCCATGTTCAATTTACCCCCTTCGATGGTTTTCTGTTCATCGGAAGCCGGTTCATACGTCGGCTTGTTAAACTGGTTGCTTGGAGAATATCTGAATTTCAAAGTTCCGTTTTCTACGAAAAGCAACCAACCTTTTGCACCTTTATCATATTCTTTCTGACGGTTGGCCAACAAAACTCCATCATTCATCGGTTTCACCCAAAGGTCTACAGTAAAGTCATTGAAGAAATAATCTACATATCCTAAATCTATTCTGCCCTTTCCGTTTGAATACAACGCATTTCCAGCTTTCTTTTCCAATTTTACATCCGGTGTTTCCTTCACGATGTATTCGGCCGAAAGGGTAGACACATCGGGAGATTCTCTAAGTGTGAGTTTCAACTGTACTTTATCTCCGGGACGCAAGGCCTGAGTAAGATACTGATAGGGATTATCTACCTTCATTCCATTTACCGTCCATTCATAATAGTAATACAACGGAATAGTCCATTTCGTATCAATACCGATAGTACGACGGCCATCCACATGGGTGATTTCTTTTAAGGCAAATCCGTTTTTAAAGAAACGGTCGGAAGGATGCTCCAAATCGGCTACCCATACGCCGCGACCATAATCAGCCAGTACCATCTCTTGTGTGGTATAATTCATGACAATATCACTGAATTTTCCACTATTATATCCCTTGGTCCAAAAACGCCAGGTATTTGAACCGTTTTCCAGAATATAGATTCCGGCACTACCACGATTCACAAAATAAAGATCGCCACTACCTTCGTGGAAAAACAAGTGGTCGCAAGCTATATTAGGAAGCCCCTCTCCTACTTTTTCCCAACGACTTTCGTTGACATACAATCGCATGACCTGCCCTGTCTGTCCCAAATACAGGATGTCACTGTTATCGGGATCTGCCGCTAATCTGGTATTGCTAAATTTGGCCGGCTCACCATTGTACAGGATATCCTGAAAAGAGTTTCCACTGTCTATGGATTTCTTTAAGATATTATCAGTCGTACGTACAAAAATAGTAGTATATCCTTTATCGCGTGCAAATGTGACATCCGCGACATCAGCCCCGACGTTATCGAAAAGATTAGTCAGGCTTCGGCCAATATCATCAATACGGTAAAATGAGTTTCCGGCTCCCGTCCCCGTACGCCTCATATACCAGGAACCGGTATGTACATCAGCGTAATTAGTGGTTGTACTCCATGAACTCAAAGGCATGTTTTCAATACCTCCACCTCCACCTCCGGAAAAGTAACATGTGCTGGTATAAGGATTGGCACTAGACTCGGAACCTTCATAACCACGCCAATTTCCCCATCGACCGTAGCGGTAGGTCTGCACATCAATATCCTGCGTGTTACCCACCATCAACTGATCACCGAATTCATTGACACGGATATTGTAATACAACATCTGTCCCATATTTCCTCCAATATTAGTCCATTGGTTATTGTTCACATCCAAATCTTTCATCAACATACCGCCATCCGAACCTCTGAACACCCGACCACTCTTGTGAGAAAGAATGAAATGATTGTCCGCATTGTGGCGAGAATTGGTTACCGCATAATATTTGCCGTCATCCTGTAACGACGTCAAACGGATTGACCATGCAAACTGATCGAAATTTTTTCCTCCGTCAGAACTAATGGCAGAACTCATCGTACATCCGTACACCCAATTCGGATCACGAAGGTTTACACCGAAACCTCCCAACCAATTCCAAGGAGCCTCATTGCCAAAAACAGTACCTCCACCGATTCCAGCACTGGGCTCTTGAAACGTTATCCAAGTCTTTCCCTTGTCTTCGGTATAATAGAGTGCCGTAGCATTTCCGTTACGAACTGCTGCCGCAAACCACATTTGGTTCGGATTTATGGTACTGATGACCATATTACCCGGCGAAGTGGCTCTTAAAGGGAATATCGTCTTGTTATCCGGGTCGGAAGGATCATTACGCAGTGCCGTCCGGTTTTCATTATATACATCAAAACTCATCTTCTTGATGTTATATTTTCTCTTTCCATTTTCCACCGTGCTTTTCGCTCCATCGTCAAAATAGAAGATAGACCGAGACCCTGGTATGTAAATCATATCCCGGTTGGAGGGATCAAACTCCACTGACTGGAACCACACGCCTTTTCCCACACCATTGGGATGGACGTCTTTTAGTTCATCCGGTACAATGACCTCTGTCCAGGTTTTACAGGTGTCTTCACTAATCCAAAGTTTACTGGCCCAATGCTCAATCCCCCCTTGCTGCTGTGCGCCGATGAATTTCAGATTTCCGGCTTTGTCGCGGAAAGCATAACCTCGCTTATACCCTTTGTGAGTAGCCCCTTCTATACGACGCCAGCTATCTCCGCCGTCCGTTGTTTCATACACCGTACTGTTATCACCAAAAGCAAACAAGTGATTCCAATCATCCGGGTCTACAGGGATCGAGGAGTGGCGAACCGTACTGCGGTGAGCTCTCACCGGAATATTATCCGTGATGCATGTCCAGGTAAGCCCTCCGTTATCAGTCTTGAAAATGCCTGCTCCGTCGGGAATTACATACAATTTGTCATGGTCTTCAGGATGTACCACACCCCAATGCATACGTCCAGACGATGGTTTATGTTCCACCGTACGGAAATAGGCTGTATTACGAATACCTTTTTTACGGTCTTCTGGAGTGTACACGATTTTGGGCCAGGTATGGTTCAGTACATCAGTTGGAACAGTACGGGCTATACTGGCTTGCATCACCTCGTTATAGGTTGTATCCACGAACTGGTAGAGCGTATCTCCGCCCGGCATGATACCGTAAGTGGGTAGCCATTGCTTGGCATACCATCCGTAACCGAATTTGTTCTTGGCAGCCTTACGGTCTTTTAAGGCCGTCTTCATGATGGTTACAATCTCTTGAGGGCTCCATCCGTCATGTGCCAACTTCATATACACTTGATCATCCAGCAAGTCTTCCATCTTCACGTATTCAAATGCGGAATCCGGAAGCAAAGCTGCTTCTTTTACCATTTTATTGCGTCGTTTCAGGTCCCTGTCGGAATCCGAAGCATACTCATTTCTTGCATAACTATGCAAAACAAAACAGCAAAATAAAAGTTGAGTGGTTAAAAAAAGTTTCTTTATCATCTAACTTCTGTTTTAAATTTAATACTGTATCCCAAAAACAACCTAATCTTAAAAAGTATATTGGAATTTATTTGTGCTTTTCCGCTATCCTTTCTAATCAACTGAAAACATCATCGCCATGCGTCCCAAAAATCATCCGGATTATGTCCCGAGTTATATCCCGGATTTGGAGGTTCCGGATTCATATCACTTCCGGCAATCATCATCTCTGTTTCGAATGACATGACCCGGACTTCAGGACTCACATAATTTTTACGCCCATAGTTAAGTGTTGTTCTCATCTCGGTTTCCGCTAATAGCATCATTTGATTCATTTTCTTTTAATTTTTAATTGATAGAATTAGTGCAAGCCAAGTCTATTCGGACTCCTCCGATAAATTGGAACACAAAGGTAATGGCAGTTATGTGGTTTTACAAGAGGGATTTAGTTAAAGAAAAAAGATAAACAATAAAAATAGAAGCTTATATAAAAGGAATATTTGCGGTCAAAAATCCCCAAAAAGCCAAACAGTTATAACCAAGAATAAATACAAAGGCACTTATATGCACACTTCGTAATACAAAAGCCATTCAAACAACAAGATTATAACTACTACAAATCAGTCTTTGTTGTTAAAAATCATATATTCCATAAAAATAAGAAAAGGACATCAAGCCATTCTACCATTACAAAACCACTGCCCGTATGGCCAATACCACATAAGTGAGATAAAGTACACTCTGAAAAATATCCAAATCCGCTACGGCATACCCCGTGGAAGTATATTGAGTAGAAATAAAATTCCTATCCGGCGACATCCTGCGCAAAATATAAGCGCATGCCATGTAAGTGGAAAGACCTACCAACAGCCCCCAAAGCATCCCGAACAGAATATCTCCCGGATAATGTACCCCCAAATAAATGCGGGAATAAGAACAGAGCGCAGCCCACAAAACCAAAGAAAAGGTCATCCAAACATTACGAACCAACAAAGCCAAAAAGATACATACGGCGAAAGTGTTGGCGGCATGACTGGATATAAAGCCGTAGCGTCCGCCCCGATAGCCATCCACCACGTCTACCAAATACATCAGCAAGGGGTCCTGAGCCGGCCGGAAACGGGCAAAGTAAGGTTTACAGAAAGAAGAAGAAAACTGGTCGGCCAACAAGATGGACACGGCAAGAAACAACACAATAAGCCCCACCTCACGCATGGAATTGTTCTTGACCAACACATAAAATAGCACGACAGCCACAGGTATCCAGGCCACCGTACTGGTAATCCCGTTCATCAAATGGTCGAAAAACAACGAATCGCTGCCATTCAACAGCAACAGCAACCGTTGGTCCAAACCGATCCAGTCTTCTAACGCCATATCAAATCACCTCCATTGCTTCTGTCGGCATCCAACCCACCTTGCCGTCTGCCAACCGTATTTCTTTCCATTCCTTCATGGAATCGTCTATGATTTCCACACGTGTGCCTTCATGCAGTACAAAGAGGTCCGTACCCGATTCGTTCGGAGTGCTCTTCACGACTACCGAACTGCTCATCACCACAGCCCCGCTGCGGGCATTCAATTCCTGATGCTGCGTCCAAGCAAACACATTGACCATCACGACAACCGCCAACATGACCAAAGCGCCAAAGAAACCCAATTTCTTCCACACGACCTTATTGCCTAAGAAAAACACCAGAATCAGCACGCAGGCCAGCACAAAAGCCACAATCCCCGTACGCGCCCAACCGTCCATACTCATCATGTCAATGATGTTCTTATACCATGTCACAAAGAACATCTCGCTTTCGGGTGTGATTTTATCTATCGTTTTTGAACGGGCCAACTCCAAATTGAAACGGACATCCGAACTCCCGGGGTCCAACAAGGCGGCACGTTCGTAATTCAAAATGGCAAGAGCCAGACGGTCTGTCTTATAATAACAGTTTCCTAAATTATAATATATGTCCGCATGCTCCCCTTCTTTCAGCAAAGCCGTATATATAGGTATGGCTTCTTCATACTTTTCCGCAGCGTACGCACTATCAGCCTGCACTTTGTCTTGGGCGTGAAGCGAAAACATGCACATCACACCTATACATATCAAAATCAACTTTCTCATCAGCTTCATCCTTTACTTACCGTTTAATAGAACTTTCCATCTTATTAATGACTTCCGTAGCCGCTACATATATCTTGTCCATCGTTTGCGACGGGTCGCCCGGCGCATAACGGGCAAATTCACAATCGTTCATCGTCTCTACCAACTGCTGCACGACGGAAACGTCCGTTCCCTTGGCCTGCAACTTTTCACTGACATTCTCTTTGTTCAGTTCTGCAGCCGGGAGATTCAACTTGTCTCCCACATAGCCCCACAAGGCCTTTAAGACCTCATCATAAAACTCGGCCGGCTTGTTGGCTTTCAACAATGCAGCCGCCTGTTTCAGACGCTTGGCTGCCGCCTTATTCGCTTTCTTGTTACGCATTTTAGCCACATTGGCATTTTCCATAGCTTGTTTGCGGAAGACCACCACAAGAACAATGAATGCCAACAAGGGAATGACATAACTCCACCAATAGGCTGCTGTCCCGAAATAGGACTCACCCTTTTGCTGCAAACGCACCTCCCCCTGATGGATGTACCGGATATCTGAAGCCAACAACTCCACGTCCTCTTTATTCGTATAGTTTCCTCCACCGCTTCCGCCTTTCCCTTTCGCCACGTTGAGGTCAAATCCTTCCGTTTTCACGGTCTTGTAAGCCTTCGTGTCCGTATCAAAATAACAGAATTCCACTGGCGGAATCGTATATTTCCCCGGATGGCGGGGTACAGCCAAATAATCATAGATTTTATTACCGGAAACCCCTCCGCGGCCTACTTTGGTCTGGTCCGTAATCTTGGCATCGTACGTCTCGAAATCTTTCGGAAAATTCACCACCGGAGCTTTCATCAGCTTCATGTTGCCGCTTCCGGAAACCGTAACCCTCAGCGTCAACGCGTCATTCGTCTTCACTTCGCTCGGAGTAAGGGAAGCACTGATATTGAATTTGCCCACCGCTCCGGAGAAATTAGCAGGCCGTGGCGAAGGCAAAGGATCTACCTGCAAGGTCAGAGAAGGAGCCACAATGGTTTTCTTCACCTCGACCATGGTACTCCCCCCGTTGAAAAACGCATCAATCGGGTCGATATTACGATTTTGCTGCACCACAATCCCCTCGAACTTGATGGAAGGAATCGTCATCTTTCCGCTACGTTGGGGAAAGAGCACATATTGCCGCCATACCACCGTACCGTACCTGCGCCCATTGTGCTCTTCCATTTTCAGGCTCTTCTGTTGGGGCAGCTCTATTTCCTGCGTATGAAAGCCTTCCAAATCCGGCATGCCACCGGCCAACTGCGACAGGTTGACCAAAGAGTAGACCTTATAAGTCAGCACTACCGCCTCTTGTTCATACAAGCGTTGCTTGTCGGCCGTAACCGTAATGAAAAGGTCTTTTCCGGTAATCTTAGCCCCGGCATCTTGCATCTGCATCCGTTCGTGCTGTCCGCCCCCTTGTTGGCGAGACTGTGCTCCCCCGCCGCTGCCGGGAACAACCTCTATGCTCACGGTATTGGAACGGTATTGCTTTCCGTTCACAGTAGCCGTAGCGGCCGGGATGGTATAAGTACCGGCCTTCAACGCACTTAATATATAGGTATAGGTTACCGAACTGCTCTGAGAAGTCTTTCCATTAATCATTTGAAAACTGGACTGTGAGGAGCGGCTCGGCCCCATGTCTACACTAAACCCTTTCAGGGTAGGCAAATGGAAATTACTGACATCCTGTGTGTTCATGGTGAAACTCAACCTAAACTGCTCACCTTCCTCCACCACATCCGGTGCCGCGGCCTTTATCTGTACGGCTGCCCGTATCCCGACTGTCAGACAACATAACCAAAGTAATGCGATATATTTCTTCATTCCTATTTCCTTTATTGTTTAGTCGTTACCATTGTTTCTCCAATTTTCTCTGTCGCGGTTTGGCCATGGCCTTCCTGATGCGCTCCTGTGTATCTTTCTCATCTTGCATGGCTGCGTTCAACAGTTGTTCGGCATTCTCTTTCGACATGTTCTCTTCATTCTGCTGTGACTGCTTTTGCTGTTGCTTCTGTTGGTCTTCTTTTTTGTCTTTATTCTCCTGTTTGTCCTTTTTACTGCTATTCTTGTCTTCTTCTTTGTTCTTGTCCTTTCCGTCCTTATTCTCTTTATTGTCGTTTTGCTGGTCTTGTTGCGGATTGTTTTTCAACTGGTGTTGGCATAAGACCAAATTATAGCGGCTTTCGTTGTCCGCAGGATTCCGCCGCAAGGCGTTCTTATAACACTCGATGGCAGGACCGAACTGCTTTTGGCTTTGCAGAATCACTCCCATATTATGATATATGGAAGCCAACCGTCCCTTGTTCGTCTCCACTTTCACGGCCTGCTCGTATGCCTGCATGGCTTCCTTGGTTTTTTGCTGTCTCAACAGCGCATTTCCCAAATTGAAATGTGCCTGAGGGAAACGACTGTTGGCTTCAATGGCTTTACGGTAATCCACCTCGGCTTTTGTGTACATACTGTCGCGATACAACCGGTTTCCACTCCTCAAATAGTCACGGTCTGTTTTCTTCTGCGCCCATAAAAGAGATACCGTCAGACACAAGCACAAAGCCAATCCATATTTATATATCCCACGTAACATGTCTTTCTTCCTTATTTACGAAACAACTTTATATTCTTAAACAACGGATTCTTACGTTCCACAATCAACACATCCAACACGAGCGCAAGCAAAACCAACAAAGCTACGGCTTGGAACTGCTCATCGTATTCCGAATAGACCGCACTTTCCATCTCCTTCTTAGCCAACTTATCCACATAGCCCGATAATTGTTCCTGCGCGGATGAACTGTTATCCACATAAATATAGGCTCCTTGACCGGCAGCCGCGATTTCCCGGCACATCGCCTCATTCAACTTGGAAACCACCACATTCCCCGTATTGTCCGTGATGTACTGCGAGCTTCCGGGCATGGGTATGGGTGCGCCTTGCGGAGAACCGACTCCCAAGACATAGACTTTTATTCCCTTTTCCGCTGCCGCTTTGGCCATCTCCATAGCTCCTCCCTCATTGTCCTCTCCATCGGTAATCACAAAAATAGCCTTGCTCACGTCCTGATTGGGCGTAAAACTTTTCATGGCCAAATCAATAGCCTGCTTGATATCCGTTCCTTGCGTGGTAATCATGGATGGATTTATCGTTTCCAAAAACATCTTGGCCGACACGTAATCACTTGTTATAGGCAACTGGGTATAGGCCTCTCCGGCATACACGATCAATCCGATCTTATCATCCGTCATTTTATCCACAATATTGCTTACCAGCATTTTGGATTTTTCCAAACGGCTCGGCGTCACGTCTTCAGCCATCATCGAATTGGATATGTCCATGGCTATAATGGCCTCTATTCCCTGACGCTTACGGGTATCCATTTTTGTCCCGAACTGCGGACGGGCCAAAGTGAATATCAACAATGCCAAAGCCGCAAGCATCAACCACGTCTTCACCTCACGCCGGGCTACCGAAACATCCGGCATCAGGCCTTTCAGGAGTTCGATGTCGCCATAACGAAGCAGACGCTTCCTGCGGTAATAGTTTGTGGCATAGTGCAGACCTGCCAATAAGGGTATCAGCAGAAGCAAGTACAAATATAATGGTTCTTCAAAACGAAACATAATCAGAATGAATTAAGGTATTTTCTTCAATATGGTCATACGTAACAGGATTTCAAGTAGCAACGCAGCAGCAGCCAACCAGGCAAACAAGGCGTATGCTTCATAACGCTTGCTGTATTGCTTGACATTCAGCTTCGTTTTCTCTAACTTGTCTATATCCTTATACACGTCCTCCAACTTCTTATTGTCCGTAGCCCGATAAAATTCACCGTCTGTCTTCCCGGCTATGGCTGCCAACGTCTTGGTATCGATTTCTACCGGCACATTCAGATATTGCACACCGCCTGCTACCGGCATGGGATAAGGTGCCAAACCATTGGTACCCACACCAATCGTGTACACTCGTATTCCGAAACTCTTGGCAATCTCTGCCGCAGTCAAGGGCGAAATATCTCCGGCATTATTCGTTCCGTCCGTCAACAAGATAATCACCTTGCTTTTGGCCTTGCTGTCTTTCAAGCGAGAAACGGCATTGGCGATTCCCATTCCTACGGCAGTTCCGTCTTGAATCATGCCCCGCTGAGCCATATCGGTCTTGATACCATGGAAGAGGTTCAGCAATACGGCATGATCCGTGGTCATCGGACATTGGGTAAATGCCTCGGCCGCAAAAATAGTCAGACCGATATTGTCGTTCGGCCTGCCCGCTATAAATTCGGAAGCCACCTGTTTGGCTGCTTCCAAACGGTTCGGCTTCAGGTCTTCGGCCAGCATACTGGTAGAAACGTCAACTGCCAACATGATATCTATACCCTCAACCTGAGTGTTTTTCCAACTGTTACTGGTTTGGGGGCGAGCCAATATGATAATGACCATCACAAACGTAAACAAACGCAGTATGAATGGTGCATGAATCAGATGGTTCTTATAACTCTTGGGCGCATAACGGTATGCCGTCGTATCCGATACCAACAACGTAGGTTCTTTCTTCTTGTTCTTCAGCACATACCATAAAATATAAGGTATGAGCAGAAGCAAGAGAAAAAAATATTCAATATTCGCAAACGTCATAATCACTTATAAATTTTAAACGACCAAGTCATACACCATCCAAAGAATCCAGCCCAACAAGACCAACGCGGCCAACGTAAGCAATACCAACGCCAAACGCATACTTATCAATGTCCGGCGACTGCGTTTCTGTTCAATCGTTACTTCGTCCGGCTCCGGCACAGCATTTTCATCCGCTTCCACCTTCGTCTGGTTGATAAATTCAATGGCATTCACCAGATTTGCATCATTCTCATTAATCAATGTATTGTATTTGGCAAATTTGACCAAATCGGCAGTCTGGAACAGCATGCGCAATTCGTCCAGACTTTCAGAAGTCTGCTCTTTCAACAAGCGGTCGATAATCTCGGTCGAGGTCATCTCCATGGCATTGAAACCATAACGCTTCTCAATATAAGTACGCAGAATAGCGGTCAGTCGAGTATAATATTCCTTAGAATCTTCTTTCGCCCAAACTTTCTCTGCCTTGATTTGGTCAATTTCCTCCATAGCCTTCGTATGCGGCAAAACCTTAGGAGCTAACTTGATAATCTTGATGATAGGCTTATTATCCCGATAACGTATATAAAAATAAGCCAAGCCGAGAACCCATACAAGCAAAAGTACGGACAAAACGAATATCAAAGACCAATCCGTCCACGAGAAAGGAACGGCCATAATTTCTTTAGGCCCATAGAACCGGTCAACATGAACCGTATCAACAGGAATCGACAACACCCTCAAAGCCAAATTCTTCGACTGATATTCCTTCCCATCAACTTTCACTACAAGGGGGGGCAAATAATACAAAGCCGAATCAAAAGAGGTTACGATATAGCTTTGGGAAACCAAACGACGAGCTCCTTCATTCAATTGCTGCGTGTCCGCCTTGGCAACTTCAACCACCTCTACCCCGGGAGTCAGCATATCTCCGGCTTTCACCTGTGGCATTACCAGCTTGGATTTAGTATCCGTACTGACATCCAAAGTTATACGGGTCTGTTCCCCTACCCAAAGTTCTAATGAATCTATCCTGACATCCACCGTCACCTGTGCTTCAACAACGCTTGCCATCAAGAGAAACGGCAAAAGCAACCACAGTCGAACAGCTCTTTTATTTTTATTATGGTAACTTTTCATCTTCAATTTCGTTTGGCAAATAAAGTCATCAACGAAGACACATAATCTTGATCCGTACGAATAGAAACCGAATCCACATTACTCTTCGTAAACGTATCCTGCAACAAATTCTGCCTGTTCTTCCACCAGTCATGATGAGCCTTCCGCACTTTGCGGCTGGACGTATCGATATATTGTTCATGCCCGGTTTCCGCATCACACACCTTCATCAATCCGACATCCGGTAAGTCTGCCATCCGGCGGTCAAAAACCTGAATAGCCACCACATCATGCTTCCGGTTGGCTACGGTCAAAGCCGTACGATAGTCTTTTCTATCTATGAAATCACTCAATAAGAATGCCGTACAACGCCGCTTAATGGCTTGAGTGAGGTACTCTATCGCCTGACCGATATCCGTAGACTTGCTTTGAGGAGTAAAATCCAGCAGTTCACGTATGATACGCAAAATATGCTTGCGTCCTTTCTTCGGAGGAATGAACTTTTCAATCCTGTCCGAAAAGAAAATCACTCCGATCTTATCGTTGTTTTGTATGGCAGAAAAAGCCAACGTCGCAGCAATCTCCGCCACCATCTCCCGCTTGGTCTGAGAAACTGTTCCGAAACTCAAACTGCCCGAAACATCGATCACAAGCATGACCGTCAGCTCACGTTCCTCCTCGAACACTTTGACGAAAGGCCGGTTAAAACGTGCCGTCACATTCCAATCTATGTCGCGAATATCGTCTCCGTACTGGTATTCCCTCACTTCAGAGAAAGCCATACCACGCCCTTTGAAGGCCGAATGATATTCGCCGGCAAAAATATTGTTCGACAGCCCTCTCGTTTTAATTTCGATTTGACGGACTCGCTTTAAAATCTCACTTGTATCCATTCACAACGATGATTAGGGTACCTCTACCTTATTCAATATCTGACTGATGATTTCTTCACTGCTGACATTATTGGCTTCCGCCTCGTATGAAAGCCCGATACGGTGGCGCAAAACATCATGGGCTATAGCCCGTACATCTTCCGGTATCACATATCCCCGACGTTTAATAAAAGCGTAGGCACGAGCCGCCAAAGCCAGATTAATAGAAGCACGCGGAGAACCGCCGAATTCTATATAATTTTTCAAGTCCTTCAAACCGTATTGCTCTGGATAGCGCGTAGCGAAAACGATGTCGGCAATATACTGCTCTATCTTCTCGTCCAAATACACTTCCCTGACTACATTACGTGCTTCGATGATTTCATCAGTGGACAAAATAGGACGCACGACAGTCTTTTCCCCTTTGATTTGCTGACGGATAATTTTCTTTTCCTCTTCCAACTTTGGATAATCAATTATCACTTTCAACATAAAACGGTCCACTTGGGCTTCCGGTAAAGGATAAGTTCCTTCCTGCTCTATCGGGTTCTGAGTGGCCAATACCAAAAAAGGTTCCGGTAATTTATATGTTTCTTTACTGATGGTGACCTGACGTTCCTGCATCGCTTCCAACAAAGCACTCTGCACCTTGGCCGGAGCACGGTTGATTTCGTCCGCCAACACGAAATTGGCAAAAATAGGACCACGCTGAGCAATGAACGTCTCATCTTTTTGGCTGTACATCATCGTACCTATCACATCGGCAGGAAGCAAGTCCGGAGTAAACTGTACTCGACTGAATTTTCCATCTATCAACGATGCCAAAGTCTTTATGGCCAACGTCTTCGCTAAACCGGGTACTCCTTCCAACAATACATGTCCGTCACTCAACAATCCTATTAACAGTGATTCTACCAAATGCTTCTGCCCCACAATCACCTGGTCCATACCGGTTATTAAATTCGTTACAAAAGCACTTTGTTTCTCAATTCGCTCATTCAACTCACGAATATCTATCGCTTCAGCCATATCTGTTTTATTTGTTTATAAATTATACTCTCGTTTTTCGTGACCCAAAATTAAGCTTTTTAGTACGCACTGACAATATTATATTATTAAAAAAAGTTTCCCAAATATCTATTTAAGAAACTTTTTATGGCAGTTAACGGCGTTTTAGTCTTAACTTGGGTATTTTCAACAACATACCTTCAGGCACGAGGTCAGGATTAGCGATTTTATTATACACCACCAGGTAAACTGTAAAATCTTTCGAGCCGTAATACCTCAATGCCAAACCGCGCAAAGTCTCCCCGCTCCTCATACGATGTTCTTCTTGTGTACCTACTATTTCGTATGCCCCGTTTTTCACCTGCGGGTATTCTACAGATACTTTTTGTGTATCTTCCGATTTCACTTTCACCTTGTTTGTTTTTTCCGGCATACCTTCCGGCACTTGTACTTTCCGTATGGAACCGGAATCCACCTTCAGAGAATCTTGTTCTTTCGAAATCTGAACCGTATCCTTTTTTAAAGGAACAGGATGCACTACCACCGGCTGCTTTACGACTTTTGGCTGATTCCCATAAAAAAGATGATGGTAGCCGATGTAATAACTGATAGCCATCAATAACAATACCAGTAAAACTACAAAAAACATCATCCAAGGCGTCAAATAGACTCGTCTACGGCCATGATGTTCGGGTGCCATTTGAACAATATGCTGATTCTCCACAGTTTGATGTTCGACTTTCTGCACCTCTATTTGTTGAGTTGCCACATGCACCTTTTCCACATGGTGAACATCAGCATTGGTATTATTTTTATTGTGCACCCCTTCTTCCTTTCCTTCCGGTAACACTCCCTCCTGAACGGCTGAAATCGATTCTGCCTTTATTTCGTTCTCCGTGTTTTGCCGCAAAGAAGAAACTCTTTCATCCTCCGTCTCATCATCAACCGACGTATCTGATTTCTCATCTACATTTTCAGAGACAGCCTCGGCCTTATTTTCAACTTCTTCCACTACATCGGAATATTCCTCTATAGAATTCACGGTAGCTTCAGTATCAGTATTCTCATTTTCACCATCTTGAATCTCTACCGCTCCGGTTTCGTCTATAGCCGCTGTTTCTATTGAGACTTCATCTATACCATGATGCCCTTTCGCCTGCATATCCTTCTCTTCCCCCGAAAGAACTTCTTCTGATTCGGATAATACCATTTCATCTGCTTCATCTGCCTCTTCATTCACATCAGATATATTTTCCGCCTCATTATCTTCAGATAAATCTGGAATATCCATCCGCTCCATATCGGCAATATCCGTACCCTCATACAAAACCACCGTCTCAAACTGTGCAAAAGGCTTATTGACCGCGTCTCGCAGAACGGGATCCGGTGTGAAATTAATCTTCGTATATTCTTTGATTACAATTCTCTCGCCGGTGTTCACATCCACACTCTCCCGACTATCCACTGTCACTAATTTAAAGGTTCCAAGCCCTTTTACTTTAACGATCTTATCCGTTTGCAGATATTCTCCTATAATTTCAAAAACCGAACGCACAAAAACATCGGCATCTTTTTTAGGCAGACCTCTCCGCAACACCAACCCGTCAGCTAAATCCTGTATCAAAACCTTTTTATCCATTACGACCGACGTTTATTGCATCTTCTCTTTAAAAGAAGCGCTGGGTTTGAAATTAATGACTAATTTGGGAGGCACCAACATGCGTTGCTGGGTAGCGGGGTTCACGACTACCCGCTCTTGTTTTTTCCTCACCTCAAACGAACCTATATTCTGAATGGCTATAACGTTTTCATCCTCCAATTCGTCCGTCATTTCGGCCACCAAGGCAACCATCAATGAAGACGCATCCTTCACCGTATAACCTAAACGACGGGACAATTCCGCTATAAACTCCTTGTTATTCATACGTATACAGCTCTTTAAAACATTCGAGTACCATACAAATCAAAGTCATCGGCATCTGTAATCTTCACCTCATAGAACGTTCCGAGAGATAAAGTCCCTTCGCTCACAGGAATCAGAACTTCCGGATCCACCTCAGGCGAATCAAACTCCGTACGTCCTATATAATATTCTCCTTCGCTACGGTCTATAATCACCTTGAAAATCTTTCCTATTTTCTGAGCTGCCAAATCCGCTGAAATCTTCTGCTGCAAAGCCATCAATTTATCCAATCTGGCTTGCTTGGTCTCAAAAGGAATCTCATCCTCATAATGCTCAGCCGAATAAGTTCCTTCTTCCTCCGAATAAGCAAAAGCTCCCATACGGTCGAATTTAACCTTACGGACAAAATCCAACAACTCATTGAAATCTTCTTCCGTCTCTCCAGGGTGCCCTACCATCAAAGTCGTACGCAAATGAATTCCCGGCACTTCTTCCCTGAAACGTTCTATCAGAGCATAAGTTTCCTGGCGAGTCACATGGCGATGCATCCTCTGTAACATATTGTCACTAATATGCTGTAAAGCAATGTCCATGTATTTGCAAACATTCTTTTTCTCACGCATCACCCGGAATAAATCTACCGGAAAATTCGCGGGATAAGCATAATGGAGCCTAATCCAGTCCACACCGGGTATGTCAGCCATCCGTTCAATAAGTTCCGGCAGCATCTGACGATGGTAAAGGTCCAGACCGTAGTAGGTCAACTCCTGGGCAATGACCTGAAATTCCTTCACCCCGCGTGACACCAACATTCGTACTTCATCCAAAATATCCTCTATCGGACGCGACACATGCTTCCCCGTGATAATAGGTATGGCACAATAGGAGCACCGACGGTCGCACCCTTCGGAGATTTTCAGATAAGCATAATGGGAAGGGGTCGTCAACTCACGTTCCAAACTCAATTCCTGATGATATGCCTTTCCTAAATCGGTCAGCAATTCATTCCAATCGAACTTACCATAAAACTTATCGACCTGTGGAATTTCTTCACCCAGTTCTTTCAGATAGCGTTCCGAAAGGCAACCCATAACAAACAGTTTCTTCAAACGCCCCTCTTCCTTAGCTTGACAAAATTCCAATATCATATTGATGCTTTCCTCTTTGGCATCTCCGATAAACCCGCAAGTATTAATCACAGCGATTTCCCCTTGGGGACGGTCTGTATCATGCGTCACTTTGTACCCATTGGCTTCCAACTGACGCATCAATTTTTCCGAATCGACCAGATTCTTTGAACATCCCAATGTTATAACATCAATCGTATTCTTTCGCAAAACAATATTCTTTTTTAATGAACGAATCAAATTCCCCCTACTCATTTCCAAAAAGAGACTTTACAAACTCTTTCCGGTTAAAAGGCTGTAAATCCTCAACGCCTTCTCCTAAACCGATATAACGTACCGGAATCTTAAACTGGTCGGAAATGCCGATAACAACACCGCCTTTTGCCGTTCCGTCAAGTTTCGTAATAGCCATACTGGTCACTTCCGTAGCTAACGTGAATTGCTTGGCTTGTTCAAAAGCGTTCTGTCCCGTACTCCCGTCAAGCACCAACATGACATCATGAGGGGCATCCGGCACCACTTTCTGCATGACACGTTTTATTTTGGATAATTCGTCCATCAATCCCTTTTTGTTATGCAAACGTCCGGCCGTATCGATTAAAACGACATCCGCACCATTCGCCATCGCAGAACTCAACGTATCGAAGGCTACAGATGCCGGGTCGCTCCCCATTTGCTGTTTCACAATAGGAACACCGACCCGCTCAGACCATATTTCCAACTGTTCCACTGCTGCCGCACGGAACGTATCCGATGCTCCGAGATACACTTTCTTTCCCGCTTTCTTAAACTGGTAGGCCAACTTGCCTATGGTAGTGGTCTTCCCGACCCCGTTCACACCCACAACCATAATCACATACGGTTTTTTCCCTTCGGGTAAAACGAAACCTTCGGTATCTGCCGTATTATTTTCGGTGAGCAGAGACGCTATCTCGTCCCTTAATATGTCATTCAGTTCATTTACCGTTACATATTTATCCCGAGCCACACGTTTTTCAATCCGGTCGATAATGTTCAGCGTTGTGTCTACTCCCACATCCGACGTTACCAAGACCTCCTCCAGACGATCCAGTACATCATCGTCCACTTTAGACTTTCCGGCCACAGCCCGGGTCAGTTTCCCGAAAAAACTCTCTTTCGTCTTTTCCAGTCCTTTATCAAGTGTCTCTTTTTTTTCTTTTGAAAAAAAGCTGAAAATTCCCATACGTCTTTTATTTAATGTACATTATAAGCACAAAGATAGTGAAAGGTGAGCGCAGAGACAAACGAAAAACAAAGTTTTTCAAGCTTACCCATGACAAACCGCATCCTATATTCGTAAAGACAAAGATAGCACAAGTTTTTTAAATGTCGGCTATACCTACAAAAAATCCCCTCCACGATTTGTGGAAGGGACTATTTTGAACCGTATTAAAATACGAATTAGTTCTTGAAGAAATCCTTCACGGCTTCGTTCGGAACCATTTGCTCATCAAAAATATAAGCACCGGTCTTAGGGCTCTTCACCATTTTGATTACCTTAGTGTAGGAACGTCCATCCATTTTACCGGTATGGAGGGTTGCCACTGTCTTTTTTGCCATAGTATCCTAATATTATTTTATTTCTTTATGAACTGTCATTCTCCGCAAAATAGGATTGTATTTCTTCAATTCCAATCTTTCAGGAGTATTCTTACGATTCTTCGTCGTCACATAACGAGATGTTCCGGGAAGACCACTCTCTTTCATTTCAGTGCACTCCAAAATAACCTGCACTCTGTTACCTTTAGCCTTCTTTGCCATAAGTCTTACTCTCCTCTAATTAAGCAATTACTTTAATGGTTTTCCAATCACAATAGCCTTTTGCTACCGCACTGGCCAGCGCAGCATCGAGGCCCACTTTATTAATATATCGCAGACCAGCAGCACTAATGTTCAGGCTAATCCAACAATCCTGTTCTACATAGTAGAATTTCTTCGTAAACAAGTTCACATTAAACCGTCTCTTGGTACGACGCTTAGAATGAGAAACATTGTTGCCAACCATGGCTTTCTTCCCGGTAATTTGACAAATCTTAGACATTTCTATCTTCCTTTTTGTTTATTTCTATTAGCTTCTTTCAAACAGAGTGCAAAATTAGTACTTAAAAACCGAATATACAAGTATTTTCGCAAAAAAATCACTCTTCTTCCTGCGGATGACGCTTTTTCAGCAAGTCGAGCAGAAGTTGAAGGGCAACCAGTGTCGCTTTGGCCAAATTCATATCCCGCCCGTCGTCACCTTCAAGTTTTTCCACCGTCACTTCATTCTTGTCGCCTACGGCAATCCAAATCGTACCGACCGGTGCTTCTTCTCCGCCGCCGGGACCAGCATAACCGGTAATGGCTATTGCGTATGTGGTTTCCATGGCTTCCAATGCCCCTTCGAACATGGCACGCACCACTTCCTCGCTTACAGCCCCTTTTTCTTCCAACAACTCTTGCGAAACACCGAGAAAACGAGTTTTTATCTCATTGGTGTAACAAACAATACCTCCTTTGAAATAGGTAGAGCTTCCCGGCACACTGGTTATGGCTGCCGATATCTGCCCCGAAGTACAACTTTCTGCCGTGCACACCGTCTCCCCTGCTTTCCATAGCAGCGGACTGATTTCACGACTTATGATTTTAGATTCTACATTCATCATATATCTTAATTATTTTAATGTTACTCTTGAATAAGCAGGCATATCTATCGTACAAAAATCCTTATCCTGATACTTGAAATATCCGGTAATGGCTATCATGGCTGCATTGTCGGTCGTATAACTGAATTTCGGAATAAAGATTTTCCATCCGTATTTATCCGCATGCTCCCGGAAAGCATTGCGCAGCCCGTTGTTGGCCGACACGCCGCCAGCCACGGCTACCTGCCTGATACCGGTGTCTTTTGCCACCTGACGCAACTTCTTCATCAGGATATCTACTATCGTATGCTCCAAAGAGGCGGCCAAGTCTTCTTTGTGATGTTCGATAAAATCCGGATCTTCCTTCATCCAATCCCGTAAAGAATAAAGGAATGAGGTCTTCAAGCCGCTAAAACTATAATCATATCCTCCGATGTGAGGTTTGGCAAAAGAATACGCCTGCGGGTTTCCCTGACGCGCCAACCTGTCTATTATCGGTCCTCCGGGATAGCCCAGCCCCATCACTTTGGAACACTTGTCGATGGCTTCGCCTGCCGCGTCGTCTATCGTCTGCCCCAACACTTCCATGTCATTATAGGCTTTCACCAGAATGATTTGGGAATTGCCGCCGCTTACCAGCAAGCACAAGAACGGAAATTCCGGTTGGCCATGGTCGCCTTCGTCTTCTTTAATAAAATGCGCCAATACATGTCCTTGCAAATGATTGACCTCTATCATGGGAATACCGAGTGCGCGTGCAAATCCTTTGGCAAAAGACACCCCCACCAACAAAGAGCCCATCAATCCGGGGCCTCGCGTGAAAGCCACAGCCGAAAGTTCCTCCTTGGTCACTCCGGCGCGTTTCAGCGCTTGGTCCACCACAGGGACTACATTTTGCTGATGGGCACGGGAAGCCAGTTCCGGCACCACCCCGCCATACGCCTCATGCACGGCTTGGCTGGCTGTCACGTTACTCAACAATACCCCGTTGCGAATCACCGCTGCCGACGTATCATCGCAACTCGACTCTATACCTAATATAATGATATCTTTCCTCTCCATTTCCTCACGTCCTATAAATTATGGTGTCTCAATAAGTAAGAATCTCCAAACCGTTTTCCGTCATCAGGAAAGTATGTTCCCATTGCGCACTGGGCAGTTCGTCTTCCGTCACGACAGTCCATCCGTCTTCCTCATCCACAAACACCCTCCAATCACCCATGTTCACCATAGGTTCTATCGTAAACACCATGCCGGGCACCAAGAGCATCCCCGTTCCCTTCCGGCCGAAATGCTCCACATCCGGCTCTTCATGGAACTCCAGTCCCACCCCATGGCCGCACAAATCGCGCACGATGCTGAAACCGTTCTTCCTGGCATGCTTTTCGATGGCATTTCCTATATCCCCCACAAAGCCGAACGGACGGGCAGCTTTCATGCCAATCTCCAGGCACTCTCGCGCGACGTCTACCAATTTCTGCTTCTCGGGTGTGGTCTGCCCGATGACAAACATACGCGAAGCATCGCTGTAATATCCGTCCAATATGGTGGAAACGTCCACATTGATAATATCTCCTTCCTCCAATACATCGAATTCATTAGGAATGCCGTGACAGACCACCTCGTTAATAGAAGTACATACACTTTTCGGAAAACCTTCATAATTCAGAGGAGCAGGAATGGCCCCGTGGCTTACCGTATAATCATATACCATCTCGTCTATCTCAAGTGTAGTCATTCCGGCATGTATCTCTTGGGCCACAAGGTCCAACACCCCGGTATTTACCACACCGCTCCTGCGAATCCCCTCTATTTGTTCAGGAGTCTTAATCAATTTACGCGAAGGCACCAAAAAGCCTTCTTCCTGAAAAGCCAAAATCTTACGGTCCAAATCCGTCAGTTCGACTCCTTCAGGGACAATCCAATTCCGTCTTATCTTTCTTCGCATTCTTTCTTTCACAGATTTATCATACAAAAGTACGATAAAAAAATCACTTTCCGACTGTAAAACCTTATAAATATCCCTATACCTTTATATTATTTAGACCAAACCGCCGAAAGCCATCAACACTCCCACACTTGACATGCCAAGTCCCGAATGGTACCTGTCGATATTCCAAGTGTCAATATGACAATCCCACCTCCTCGTGGCTCGCTTATTCGTGCCCTTCCCCCGCCGCCGTCGCAAATACGCGATTCTCGCGCATCGGGAAAAGTACAGAATGCCAGCCTGCCCCGCATTCCTGCTTTCATAATGCCGTATGAAAGTCCACGCCCGACGCAAGGCAATACGGAACGCGTAAGCATCCGAGGCGTTCCGCCTCGCAAGAAGGCATTCCGGATTTGTGTCCCTTTCCGCCCCAAATAGCGTAAAAACGAGGCTTTTGCCGACCGCCGTGCCACCGTCTGCGTAGAACTTTCCGACAACATGCAGACACCTCTCCCACGACATGCGGAGAAAAAAAATGTTTTTTCAGCCGAACGATTTCTCGTTCGGCTGAAAGTATTTCCTAATTTTGCTTTAGATGCGTGAAAAACAAGCCCCAAAACATAAAAAATGTATCCAAAACCACCGTCAAGCCCCCTTAACAAAGACTTTTCGTAAAAGGCAGTCGTAACAGAAACATCCTTTTTGCTTTCTTTTTAATACTTCAAAACGGGATTCAAACAACATTTTGTCCAAACAAAACATCCGTGCGCTCCCCTTGGCGGGAACCGCACGGATGCGTATGTTTTTCAGAAGTCGGCAACAGATCCGACCGCCAGCCCCCATGGTTTCTTACCGCCTTTTGCCCGTCAACGTTTCCAACTGGTCTCTTCCACACTGAGCGAAACCGATACGGCATCGGAGACCTTGAAATGCACCATTCCTCCAAACCGACTGCTGAAATTATTCATCCACGGCATCGGAGGAATCCACGGCTGACGGCCTTGCATCGGGAAAAAAGCTTTGCTACCGTATGCGTACAAACTCACCCTGTCAGTCAACTGATAACCGGCCAGCAAATTGATTCCGAAACGGTTCTCATTCAAACCGTTCCAAGACAAGCGGTCGTAAAAGCCTCCCACAGACAGCACCAACCAGTCGGTAAGGCTACGCACGTACATGGCAGAGATTCCGGTCCCGAATCCCACCCCGGGAAAACGGTTCTTGCCGAACGAGGCCGACACGCTCATGTCCAGACAGGCATTGAAACCTTCATGCAGTTCCCATAAGCCCCAATATCCACCATAATAACTTGCCGGGAAATAAGCCACGGTACCGTCCCGGTACAATGGAGGAAGAGAGGGGCGAAAAGTCCATTGTGCCGTATCGGCTACCAACGTGTCCGTCAAAGCCAACCGCGCACCGACCTTATCCGGCGTCACCTCCGATGCCGACGGCTGTATCTCCAGACTCTCCTTTCCGGCATCCACACCCGTCACCGAATCCGAGCGCAAGACCTCCTGCGCCCGTCCTACAACCGCGCAGGTCGCAAACAAAATGAGCAATAAAGCCCGACAAAGACCTTTCTGTTTCATTCTGACCTCCTTTTTTAACGTACACGCAAACGGTCATTTACTTGAATGGCATAATCTGCCGGCAAATTATTCATATCATACAGACTCTCCAAACGTATCCCGTAGCGTTGCGCAATATTATACATCGACTCACCGGCCTTCACCACGTGAGGCACATCCTTGTATTTCTTGGCGGCCTTTTTCCGCTTCCGTTCCAGATATAACACATCGCCGGCCTGGATTCGATACCCTTTCGGCAATTCATTGAACTTCCGGATGTCGCGTGCCGACACACCGGTTTCTTCCGCCAACAAATCAAACGTATCCCCGGCGCGTGCAATAATATAATAATTCTCATTATTGCGGTACACCAGATGGGACGGCAACGACTCACTGTTCAGTTGACGGTCTATGCTGCTATAATCAAAATGCAACTTCGACGATTTGTACTTGTCGTATTGGTCTAAGTCGTACCGTTCTATCAAATCTATCAGCAATGAGGCATAACGCGGATTCGTAGCATAGCCACAACGTTTCAAACCACGCGCCCAACCTTTATAATCTTTCGGAGAAAGGTCGAACAACGAAGAATAACGTGCTTGTTGCAGAAAACGTGAATGGTCTTCGTACGACTCTTCCACGCTCCTGTATTTACGAAACTTTTCATTACGTTCGTCATCGTCCTGTAAGACGTAGGGGCCCTTCCAGGCCCGCCCGCATTTGATGCCGAAATGATTGTTGGCTTTCCGCGCCAATGTACTTGTCCCGGCTCCGCTTTCCAACAATCCTTGTGCCAATGTGATGCTGGCCGGAATCTTATAACGTAACATCTGGTCTATAGCCATTCCCTTGTATCGTTCTATATAATTAAGGTATTGCTGGCTGACACCCTGTGCCTGCAGCAAAAAGCTCGTCACGCCGAACAACACGGATAGAAAAACGGTTTTCAATCGCATATCTCAAATATCATGAAGGATTTCTCACACACAAAGTTACCTCTTTTTTCTTCGTTGTGAATAAAAAAACATATATTTGTGCATTATTAACCAAAAGGAAACAGTCCTATGAAAGAGAAGGAAATTATCAGCAAAGTCAGAATATACGACTATGAAGAATTATCGGAAGCAGACCGCGAATTGATAGACAAGGCCAAGGAGGCCACACAGACGAGCTATGCACCTTTCTCTAAATTCTGCGTGGGCGCAGCCGCCCGGCTGTCCGACGGAAGGATTGTAACGGGAAGCAACCAGGAAAACGCCGCCTTCCCGTCAAGCCTGTGCGCGGAACGCACGGCACTGTTCTACGCCAACGCACGCTACCCGGAGAAAAGCGTGGAAGAACTGGCCATTGCGGCTTACGCCCACGGGGCTTTCCTGAAAGCTCCCATCCCTCCTTGCGGAGCTTGCCGGCAAGTCATTCTCGGAGTGGAAGAACGGTACGGACATCCCGTACGCATCCTGCTGTTCGGCGAAGAGGGTACCTACGTGGTCGATTCGGTCAAAGCCCTACTCCCCTTGCAGTTTACCGGAGAAACCATGAACGAATAAAATATTTTTCGTACCTTTGCCGAAAATATTCAATTCAAGGTATAATTTAAAGTATGATTAGCGTATCGAATCTTGCCATCCAGTTCGGGAAAAGAGTCCTGTACAAGGATGTAAACATGAAGTTCACCAATGGAAATATTTACGGTGTCATCGGGGCTAACGGAGCCGGGAAGTCCACGTTGCTGAAAGCCATATCGGGCGAATTGGAACCGACCAAAGGCAGTGTGGAACTGGGACCGGGCGAAAGGCTCTCCGTACTGAGCCAGGACCACTTCCAATATGACGACTGCACCGTGCTGAATACCGTGCTGATGGGACACACCGTATTGTGGGACATCATGCAGCAACGCGATGCGCTTTATGCCAAAGCCGACTTTTCGGACGAAGACGGTATCAAAGTGGCCGAACTGGAAGAAAAGTTCGCGGAAATGGGCGGATACAATGCCGAAAGCGATGCCGCAGCCTTGTTGAGCGGCCTGGGTATCAAAGAGGACAAGCATTACGCACTGATGGGCGAGCTGAGCGGTAAGGAAAAGGTACGTATCATGTTGGCAAAAGCCCTCTTCGGCGAACCGGACAACCTGCTGTTGGACGAGCCGACCAACGACCTCGACCTCGACACGGTGCAATGGCTCGAATCATACCTTTCCGATTTCGAGCACACGGTATTGGTAGTAAGCCACGACCGTCACTTCCTGGATGCCGTCTGTACCCATACGGTGGATATTGATTTCGGCAAAGTGACGATGTTCGCCGGTAATTACAGTTTCTGGTATGAATCCAGCCAGTTGGCTCTGAGACAAGCTCAAAACCAAAAGGCCAAGGCCGAAGAAAAGAAGCGGGAATTGGAAGAATTCATCCGGCGCTTCTCTGCCAACGTAGCCAAAAGCAAGCAGACCACCAGCCGAAAAAAGATGTTGGAAAAATTAAATGTAGAGGAAATACGCCCCTCTACCCGCAAATACCCGGGCATCATTTTCCAGATGGAGCGCGATCCGGGCAACCAAATCCTCGAGGTGAAAGGATTACGTGCCACGACGGACGACGGGACCGTGCTTTTCAATGACGTGAATTTTACCGTAGAAAAAGGAGATAAAATCGTTTTCCTAAGCCGCGACCCGCGTGCCATGACGGCTTTTTTTGAAATCATCAACGGTAACCGTAAAGCACAAGGAGGCGACTACAAATGGGGAGTGACCATTACTACGGCATATTTGCCTCTCGACAACACCCGTTTCTTCGAAAGCGATTTGAACCTTGTGGATTGGTTGAGCCAGTTCGGTGAAGGCAACGAAGTTTACTTCAAGAGTTTCCTCGGAAGAATGCTGTTCTCGGGAGAAGAGGTAATGAAGAAAGTCAACGTTCTTTCGGGAGGAGAGAAGATGCGTTGTATGATAGCCCGCATGCAGTTGAAAAACGCCAACTGTCTCGTTTTGGACACTCCGACAAATCATCTGGACTTGGAAAGCATCCAGGCTTTCAACAACAATCTGAAGCTGTTCAAAGGCAACATCTTGTTCTCCAGCCATGACCACGAGTTCATCGAAACCGTAGCCAACCGTATCATCGAACTCACCCCCAACGGCATTATCGACAAGATGATGGAATACGACGAGTACATTGCCAGCGACCACATCAAGGAACTTAAAACAAGAATGTACGGGGATTAAAAATATTTTTGGAAAACAAAAGCCGAATGGCAAACTATTTGTAGGGTATTTAGCGACTAAATACCCTTTTAAAATATTGCATCATGGAAAAAAATAAAGATATGAACGAAGAAGAGTTGAAAGCCCAACAAGAAGAAACCTTGGATAATGTAGCGACCTCACAACAAGACGAAGGCGACAAAGCTGAAGAACAACCGGCAAAGGAAATGTCCGTGGAAGACAAATTGGCTGCAGCAGAAACCAAAGTGGCAGAACTGCAAGACAAATACCTACGTCAGGTTGCCGAATTTGACAATTACCGCAAACGTACCATTAAAGAAAAGGCTGAATTGATTTTGAACGGGGCGGAAAAAACCATCACAGCCATACTTCCCATATTGGACGACATGGAACGTGCATTGAAGAATATGGACAAGATGGAAGACGTGGCTGCCGTAAAAGAAGGCGTGGACTTGATATTCCAGAAATTCGTGAAAATCTTGGGCGAACAGGGGGTCAAGAAAATAGAGACCGAAAATGCCGATTTCAATACGGATTTGCATGAGGCTATTGCCCAAGTGCCGGCTCCTTCGGACGAAATGAAAGGTAAAATTATCGACTGCGTCAAAACAGGCTATACTTTAAATGAAAAGGTGATTCGCCACTCTCAAGTGGCCGTAGGACTTTAAACCGCAATGAAATATGGCGAAACGTGACTATTATGAAGTGTTAGGCGTTTCAAAAAACGCCTCGGACGACGAGATAAAAAAGGCTTATAAGAAAATGGCTATCAAATATCATCCCGACCGCAATCCGGATGACAAGGAGGCCGAAGCCAAATTCAAGGAGGCCGCAGAAGCATACGACGTGCTCCGCGACCCGCAAAAACGTGCCCGCTACGACCAGTTCGGACCAGAAGGCGTAAATGGTGCAGGCGGATTCGGAGGCGGCGGCATGAACATGGATGATATTTTCTCTATGTTTGGCGACATTTTCGGAGGCCATGGCGGATTTGGTGGCTTCGGTGGAGGCGGCAGAGCCCGGAAACCCCAATACAGGGGGGGGGATCTTCGCCTTAAAGTGAGAATGACGCTTCAGGAAATAGCCACAGGAGTAACCAAGAAATTCAAGGTCAAAAAGAAAGTGGCCTGCCCGCATTGCCACGGGAGCGGAGCTGAAGGCAGCGGTGCTACCGAGACATGCCCGACATGCCATGGTAACGGTTTTGTCGTGAAAACCCAACAGAGCATCTTCGGCATGATGCAAACGCAAGCTGTTTGCCCCACATGCGGCGGAGAAGGAACCATCATAAAGAATAAGTGCAAAGAATGCGGAGGGGAAGGTGTTGTCAACGGCGAAGAAGTCATTGAAGTGAAAATTCCCGCCGGCGTAGGAGACGGCATGGTCGTCACCGTCACGGGAAAAGGCCATGCTGCCCGACGTAACGGAGTCCCGGGAGACATTCAAGTCTATATCGAAGAAGAACCGCACAAGGAACTCTTACGGGAAGACAATAATCTGATATACAATTTACTGTTGGATGTCCCCACTGCGGCATTGGGCGGCGATGCGGAAATCCCGACCATCGACGGAAAAGTAAAAATCAAAATAGAACCGGGCACACAACCGGGCAAGGTGGTACGCTTGAGAGGCAAGGGGCTGCCTGCCGTACAAGGTTACGGATACGGCACAGGAGACCTTATCGTAAATATCAGTGTGTATATTCCGGAAGCTTTGAGCAAAGACGAAAAGAAGACGTTGGAAGAGATGAAGAAGAGTGACAACTTCGCTCCGAATCCTTCCATTAAGGAAAAGATATTCAGAAAGTTCAAAAGCTATTTTGAATAAAAGCTATAAATAAGGAGATGACGTATAAAGAAGCCACAACATACTTGTTCGACAGTGTGCCCATGTTCCAAAATGTAGGAGGAACAGCTTACAAAGAAGGACTAAGCAACACTTTGCTGTTGGATGAACATTTTGGTCATCCTCACCGCAAATTCAAAACCATCCACGTGGGGGGCACTAACGGCAAGGGCTCGTGCAGCCATACATTGGCAGCCATACTTCAAACCGCAGGTTACAAAGTGGGCCTTTATACGTCACCTCACCTGACCGATTTCAGGGAGCGCATACGGGTAAACGGAAAAATGATACCGGAATGCGAAGTGGTTTCTTTTGTCGAAAACGAACGCTCTTTCTTCGAGCCTCTGCACCCTTCTTTCTTTGAATTGACCACGGCTTTGGCTTTCAAATATTTTGCGAAGGCCGAAGTGGATGTGGCCGTTATCGAAGTAGGCATGGGAGGACGCTTGGACTGCACCAACATCATTACTCCGGATTTGTCCGTCATTACCAATATCAGCTTAGACCATGTGCAATTTCTGGGAAACACCCTTACGAAAATTGCCGGAGAGAAAGCAGGAATCATCAAGCCCAGAGTTCCAGTGGTCATCGGCGAGACTACCGAGGAAACAAAAAAGGTCTTCAAGGATAAATCATTGGAGATGAATGCTCCAATAAGATTTGCAGAAGAAGAGCATGAAGTCATCTCATCCCGTTCGGAAAGCAATACACGTGTGTACGAGACTCTTCATTACGGAAGTTTTATAGGCGAACTGGGGGGGCTCTGCCAGGAAAAGAATACGGCAACCATACTCACGGCTATCGACGAACTTCGAAAAGCCGGTTATACTATCGCACAAGAGCATATCCGGCTCGGCTTCGGGCAAGTTTGCAAACTCACCGGCCTACGAGGCCGTTGGCAACAAGTCGGAATGTCCCCCACCATAATCTGCGACACAGGACATAACACAGGAGGGATAAGTTATATTGCCGACCAACTGAGAGGTGTCCAGGCCGATAAGCTCCACATTGTAATAGGTATGGTAAATGACAAAGACATTCATTCCGTTCTACGACAGCTTCCCCAATGCGCGACCTATTATTTCACGAAAGCAAACGTCAAACGGGCACTTGACGAACACACTCTTCAAACACTCGCTAAAGAAGCCGGATTAAGAGGAACTTCCTGGCCCGACGTAAGGTCTGCCTTTCAGGCGGCACGGCAATCTTCTACGGAAAAGGATCTGATTTTCGTAGGAGGTAGCACGTTCATTGTGGCTGACTTTTTAGCCTTTTATCACCCGGAACAAGCATAATCTGCAAATCTTCTCATTTCTGCATCATCTTTTTCCCCGAAATCTTTTGCAATAAGAAAGTTTTTTTCTTATTTTGCATAACGATAATTTAACTTTAAATCATAAGTCGGATGAGTTTAAAAAATATTAGTGGTCTTAAAAGAGAAGATTTTCAAGCAGAAGTTCAGGGCAAACAAACAGATTTGTTTATTCTGAGAAACAATAAGGGTTGTGAAGTTGCCATTACAAATTACGGAGGAGCACTGGTTTCCATTATGGTTCCTGACCGTGACGGAAAAATGGCAAATGTCATTCAAGGACATGACAACATCCAAGAGGTCATCAGTAGTCCGGAGCCATTCCTCAGTACTCTGATAGGCCGTTACGGTAATCGTATCTGTAAAGGTAAATTTACGTTAGAAGGAAAAGAGTATTCATTGACGATTAACAATGGTCCGAATAGTCTCCACGGTGGTCCCACCGGATGTCATGCCCGCGTATGGGACGCAGAGCAAACGGACGAACGGACATTGCGCCTGCATTACGTCTTCGCAGACGGCGAAGAAGGTTTTCCCGGGAAATTGGACATGAATGTCGTTTATTCGTTTACCGACGACAATGAATTGGTAATCGAATACAAGGGAACCACCGACAAAACAACTATCGTCAATATGACCAATCACGGTTTCTTCAGTCTGGCCGGTATTGCCAACCCTACTCCTACTATTGAAAAACTGCAATGTCAGATTAATGCCGATTACTTCATTCCAATTGATAACACCTCTATTCCTACAGGAGAAATCAAACCTGTAAAAGGTACTCCTTTTGATTTCACAACCTCGCATGAAATCGGCAAACGCATAGATGCCGATGACGAACAGACACGGAATGGAGCCGGCTACGACCATTGCTTCGTACTCAATAAGAGAGAAGTAGGCGAACTGAGTTTTGCAGCTAAAATATACGAACCTGTTTCCGGTCGTACAATGGAAGTTTATACCACCGAACCTGGAGTGCAAGTATATACGGATAATTGGGCTGACGGATACAAGGGACAGTTAGGGGCAACATTCCCGCGTCGAAGCGCAATTTGTTTTGAAGCCCAGCATTTCCCCGATTCCCCCAATCGCCCTTACTTTCCGTCTGTAGTTCTGAAACCGGGCGAAACTTATACCCAAACAACAATCTATAAATTCGGAATTGAAAAATAAGTGAAACAATAATAGACAAACAAATCTTAAAAAAACAAATTATCAAATGACTCAAAAAACACAACCGAACTACACGTTCGCTCTCACGGTGGTCATTATCGTTTGCTTCCTTATCGGTTTCGTAACGACAATGAACAATTCTATGATTGGATTCTGCAAGACTGTATTCAACCTGACAGAAGCCCAGGGACAACTTGTTAACTCCGCTTTTTATGGAGCTTATGCTTTGTCCATTCCCTTTGCTCTTATGATGAACAAGATTGGTTATAAGATGACATTGGTTCTCGGCTTGGCCGTTGTCGGATTGGGATTCGTAATCAATTACTTTGGTATCTCAACGAATTTGGATGCCGCCCAGACGACCATCTATAATATCTTCTTAGCCAGCATGTGTTGTGTGGCATTGGGTATCGTCATGTTGCAACTCGTAGCGAATCCGTACGTAATGGTATTAGGTACACCAGAGAAAGGTGCATTCCGTATGACGTTAAGCCAAGCCTTAAATTCTGTAGCCACGACATTGGCTCCGATGTTTATTACCTATTTTATTATTGCAGGTAAATCGGAAGATCAATTAAGCGGAAATGATGTGACCGTTCCTTTCTTGGGATTGGGCATTTTTACTTTCCTGCTTTGCATCATTCTTTACTTCTTGAAACTTCCGGAAATCAAAGAAGAAGAGCAAGCTGCCGACAATGGTGACACACGAGAATACAAATCGAGCGTGTTCAAATACCCCCACGTATGGTTCGGTGCTTTTGCCATCTTTATGTATATGGGATTGGAAATCGGTATCCCGTCCATGTTGTCTGCTTATTTCGACAGCAAGCCTGATTTGGGCGGTAAAGCCGAAGACTTCCTGCCGTTGTATTGGGGCGGTATGATGGTTGGACGTTTCATCGGTGCCGGTGTGTTAAGCAAATACCAACCACGCCATTTGTTGACGGTTTGCCTTCTCGGAGGTGCGGCATGCGTCGGCATTTCATTCGTTCTGCCGGGGATGGCAGCCGTATACGCCATGTTGGCAGCCGGCTTGTTCCACTCCGTGATGTGGCCGCTTATCTTCAACCTCGGTTTACAGGAATTGGGGCCGCATACAAAAGCTGCCAGTGGTATCATTAACATGGGTGTAATCGGTGCGGCCACACTGCCTTTGTTGATGGGTGTCGTAGTAGACCATACAGGTGTAGGCATGGCCATCTGCATGATGTTCATTTACTACCTGTATGTCATTTGGTTCTGCTGGAAAGGTTCTAAAGTAGGACTTAAAGGATAAGAAAAATCTCTTTTTATTAACCTCATAAAATAAATGGATTATGAAATTGACAATAGATGATGTAAGAAGCCGTTTCATTGAACACTTTGATGGAACAACCGGTTCTGTATATGCTTCTCCGGGTCGTATCAACCTCATCGGTGAACACACTGATTATAATGACGGATTTGTATTCCCCGGTGCTGTTCAACAAGGCATGATTGCTGAAATAAAAGTAAATGGAACAAGAAACGTACGTGCCTACTCTATCGATTTGAAAGATTACGTAGAGTTTTCTTTAGACGATGAAAAAGGACCGAAAGCAAGTTGGGCGCGCTACATTTTCGGCGTATGTCGGGAAATGATGGCATTGGGTGTTCCCGTAGAAGGCTTTAATACAGCATTTGCAGGCGATGTTCCTCTCGGAGCAGGAATGTCTTCTTCTGCAGCACTGGAAAGCGTATATGCTTTTGCACTCAACGATATGTTCGGCGAAAACAAAATAGACAAAATGACATTGGCTAAAGTCGGACAAGCTACAGAACATAAATATTTGGGATGCAATTGCGGTATCATGGATCAATTCGCTTCTGTTCACGGTAAAGCAGGCAGCCTGATGCGTTTAGATTGCCGCAGCGGTGAATTCGAATACTTCCCGTTCGATCCGAAAGGTTATAAATTGGTATTAGTAAACTCTTGTGTAAAGCACGAACTCGTAGGTTCTCCCTACAATGACCGCCGCAGAAGTTGCGAAAACGTAGCCGCAGTCATCAACAAGCACCATCCTGAAGTGAAGAGCTTACGCGATGCAGACTATGCTATGTTGGATGAAGTGAAGAACGAAGTATCGGCAGAGGATTTCATGCGAGCTAAATATGTCATTGGCGAAAAAGAACGTGTCTTGGCAGTCTGTGATGCTTTAGAGAAAGGCGACTATGAAACCGTAGGACAGAAAATGTACGAAACCCATTACGGTCTGAGCAAAGAATACGAAGTTTCTTGCCCTGAATTGGACTTCCTGAATGATATAGCAAAAGAAGAAGGCGTAACCGGTTCTCGTATTATGGGAGGAGGTTTCGGAGGTTGCACCATCAATCTTGTAAGTGATGAACTTTATGACAACTTCGTAAAAGTAGTCAAATCGAAGTTCAAAGAAAAATTCGGTAAAGAACCGGTCATTATTGATGTAGTCATAGGAGACGGTTCCAGAAAACTCTGCTAAAAACAAAATCTTAGCATCTTATTTATGTAGAAAAAGGGAATCATTACAATGTAATGATTCCCTTTTTATTAACGTAACCCACAACTGAATAAAACGATGTCCTATCCACCATAGTTTTCTATGACTGTACGGTTTTTAATAAACTATAACATAGAAAAAGAATAAAAAGAAGTGTAAGGCATACACCTTATGCCCAAAAACATATATATTTGCAATAGAAATACGAGATAAAGTCGTAACTTTACATTCAATTTAAATCTTTTAATTCATTCACCATGAAAAAAGAAAGAAATACAATCTTAGGTGTAGGACTTATCACAGTTCTTTTGGCTTCATGCAGCCAACAACCTCAAAGTAATTTAACCGTTTCAGGACTTGATCCGCAGAACTTCGTAGCTGATGTAAAAGGCAAACCGACAAGCTTGTACACTCTTAAAAATTCCAATGGAATGGAAGTTTGTGTCACAAACTTTGGCGGACGAATCGTATCTATTATGGTACCAGACAAAAATGATTCCTTACGCGATGTCGTGTTAGGTTTCGACAGTATAGCCGATTACATTAACAAACCCAGTGATTTCGGAGCCGCAATAGGTCGCTATGCCAACCGAATAAACAAAGGCAAAATTGTTATTGACGGGGATTCTGTTCAATTGCCCACCAATAATTTTGGCCATTGTCTGCATGGAGGGCCCCAAGGATGGCAATATCAAGTGTATGAGGGAAAACAGTTGAACGATACGACACTGACTATGACGATGTATTCTCCTGACGGAGACCAAAACTTCCCAGGAGCTGTAACTGCAACGGTGACCTATACCCTAAGCGGTGATAATGCCTTGGACATAAAGTACGATGCAACCACAGATAAGAAGACCGTCATCAATATGACCAACCATTCTTATTTCAACTTATCAGGCAATCCGTCTCAACCAGCTACCGATCATATTTTATATATCAATGCGGACAACTATACTCCTGTAGACAGTACATATATGACTACGGGCGAAATCGTTACGGTAAAAGAAACTCCAATGGATTTTACTACTCCGAAAGCCGTAGGACAGGATATAGACAAATTTGATTTTATCCAACTGAAAAACGGCAACGGTTATGACCATAATTGGGTATTAAACACCCAAGGAGATATCAACCAATTGGCAGCTAAGCTTACTTCGCCTACAAGTGGAATCTCATTGGAAGTTTATACGAATGAACCCGGCATTCAAGTCTACAGCGGAAACTTCTTGGATGGTACATTAAGCGGAAAGAAAGGAATCGTATACAACCAGCGTGCTTCCGTTTGTCTCGAAACCCAGCACTACCCCGATAGTCCGAATAAACCGGAATGGCCTTCGGTAATATTGGAGCCGGGACAGACTTATCACAGCGAATGTATTTTCAAGTTTACAGTAGAAAAGTAAATATCATTAACTATAATCAAATAAAAACAAAACCATGAATTGGAATTCAAATGAATTTATTTGGCTCGATTGGGCAATCCTGGTAGTTGGAGTCATTTTAGTAGCATGGGCAGTTTATCGTTCTGTGCAGAAAGACAAACGAGCAATGAAAGGGGCAGACAGCCAAGACTATCTGTTCGGAAAGGGAGAACCTTGGTACGTTATCGGTGCGGCCATATTTGCCGCAAACATCGGTTCGGAACACTTAGTAGGTTTGGCAGGAACCGGTGCAAAAAGTGGCGTAGGCATGGCTCACTGGGAAATGCAAGGTTGGATGATTTTATTCTTAGGATGGCTTTTCGTTCCTTTCTACCAGTTATTGAACAATAAGATGGGCAAAATCATCACCATGCCCGATTTCCTTAAATTCCGCTATACCCAACGTACAGGTACATGGCTTTCTATCATTACACTCATAGCTTACGTACTCACAAAAGTGAGTGTTACGGCTTTTACGGGTGGTATCTTCTTTGAGTTCTTGCTCGGATTGCCATTCTGGTATGGAGCTATCGGGCTTATCGTACTTACAGGTATCTTTACCGTATTGGGTGGTATGAAAGGAGTCATGACGCTTTCTACCATTCAAACTCCAATCCTTATCATCGGTTCATTCTTGGTACTTTTCCTCGGCCTCTCTGCTTTAGGGGACGGTAGCATTGCTGCAGGATGGACAGAAATGATGGATCATGCGCGCAACGCCATGAACGTAGGTGCAGATGGACATGCTTACGGTGCCAACCACATGTTCCATTGGGAAGAAGGCGACCCCATGTATCAAGAGTATCCCGGTTTTGTCGTATTTATCGGGGCTTCAATTATTGGCTTCTGGTATTGGTGTACAGACCAGCACATTGTACAACGTGTTCTCGGACAGACCAAAGGAGAAGACAACAGAGTGGTAATGAAACGTGCTCGTCGTGGTACAATCGCTGCCGGTTATTTTAAAATCTTACCGGTATTCATGTTCCTTATTCCGGGTATGGTAGCAGCGGCTTTGGCGGCAAAAGGTGAATTTGACATGTCAAATACCGATGCGGCTTTTGCTGTGATGGTAAAAGACGTATTACCGGCAGGTGTAAAAGGAATTGTGACCATCGGTTTCATTTGCGCTTTGGTTGCCTCTTTAGCCGCTTTCTTCAATTCATGTGCCACATTGTTCACCGAAGACTTTTACAAGCCTCTTCGTCCAGGCAAGAGTGAAGCCACTTATGTCATGGTAGGACGTATCGCCACCGTAGTTGTAGTCATCCTCGGTATGGCATGGATTCCTGTTATGATGAGCTTGGGTAGCTTGTACGATTATTTGCAAGGTATTCAGTCGTTGCTTGCTCCGGCAATGGTAGCTGTCTTCTTCCTCGGTATTTTCTCTAAGAAGATTACTCCGAAAGCCGGTGAATGGGGTATGATTGTAGGATTCCTTATCGGTATGGTACGTTTGGCTACCAATGTAATGACCAATACGGGAAAAGACGTAATGACCGGAGCTTTCTGGGAAAATACAACTTGGTTCTGGCAAACCAACTGGTTGATATTCGAAGTTTGGTTGTTGGTGTTCCTCATTGTATTCATGTTCATAGTTTCATGCTTCACACCGAAACCGACGGCAAAACAAATCGAAGCCATTACGTTTACAACCGATTATAAAAAGAGCATCCGAGAGAGCTGGAACAAATGGGATGTCATTGCGACATTGGGAGTTGTTGTTCTGTGCGGATTGTTCTATGCTTATTTCTGGTGATAATATAAAAAGGAAATGACCACCTATTATAATATAAACCCTCGATTCTACGTTTCCGTAGATTGCATCATATTCGGCTTTGACAAGGGCAGTTTAAAACTGCTCTTGCTCAAGCGGAATTTCGAACCGGCAAAGGGAAGTTGGTCCTTAATGGGTGGATTCGTACAAGACGGTGAAAGCGTAGACGATGCAGCCAAAAGAGTTTTGGCGGAACTGACCGGCCTCGAAAACGTATATATGGAACAGGTCGGAACGTTCGGAGAAGTAGACCGTGACCCGGGGGAGAGAGTAATATCCGTGGCATATTATGCATTAATCAACATCAATGAATATGACCGGAATCTGGTACAGCAACATAATGCGCATTGGGCGGAAATCAACGAAATTCCACCACTTGTTTTCGACCATCCCCAAATGGTAAAACAAGCCCGAATTATGTTGCAAAAGAAAGCCTCTTCCGAACCCATCGGTTTCAACCTTTTGCCAAGCCTGTTCACTCTGTTCCAACTACAAAGCTTGTACGAAGCCATTTACGGAGAACCTTTAGATAAACGGAATTTCCGCAAACGGGTTGCAGACTTGAACTATATAGAAAAAACAGATAAGATTGATAAAACAGGGTCAAAACGGGGAGCCGCTTTATATAAGTTCAACGAGAACGCTTACCGTAAAGCCCCTAAATTTAAATTATGAACTATGTTAGAAGAACTCAAAAAAAAGGTATATCAAGCCAATCTTGATTTAGTGAAACAAGGTTTGGTTATCTTCACATGGGGTAATGTATCAGGCATAGACCGTGAAAAGGGACTCGTAGTCATCAAACCGAGCGGCGTGGACTATGATACGATGAAAGCCTCGGATATGGTTGTGGTAGATTTGGAAAGCGGTAAAGTGGTAGAAGGAGAATTGAATCCTTCATCCGACACACCGACACATCTTGTCCTCTACAAAGCTTTCCCTAACATTCAAGGAGTAGTCCACACCCACTCCACTTATGCTACCGCATGGGCTCAGGCCGGCAAAGACATCCCCAATATCGGGACAACACACGCCGATTATTTCCACGAAGCTATCCCCTGCACCTCCGACATGACAAAGGCAGAAGTAGAAGGACAATACGAGTTGGAAACCGGCAATGTTATCGTTAAACGGTTTGAAGGGATTAACCCCGACCACACACCGGGCGTATTGGTAAAAAATCACGGCCCATTCAGTTGGGGTACGAGTCCTGCCAATGCCGTTTACAATGCCAAAGTGATGGAGCAGTGTGCCAAAATGGCTTTCGTGTCCTTTATGGTAAACCCCGGAACCACAATGAATCCGCTGCTCATCGAGAAGCATTATAACCGTAAACACGGACCGAACGCCTACTACGGACAGAAAAAGAAATAAACAAAGTATATTAACTAACAAATCTTTAACAATTTAAAATTTTTATCATGAACGCATTTGATCAATATGAAGTATGGTTTGTTACGGGAGCACAGCTTCTGTACGGTGGTGACGCAGTAGTTGCAGTCGACGGTCACTCCACTCAAATGGTTAACGGTTTGAATGCCTCCGGCAAACTCCCCGTTAAAGTAGTATATAAAGGAACGGCCAATTCGTCCAAAGAAGTGGAAGCCGTATTCAAAGCAGCCAACAATGACGAAAAGTGCATTGGCGTAATCACATGGATGCACACGTTCTCACCGGCTAAAATGTGGATACACGGTTTGCAACAACTGAAAAAGCCGTTGCTCCACCTCCACACTCAGTTCAACAAAGAGATACCTTGGGATACCATGGATATGGACTTTATGAACTTGAACCAATCCGCTCACGGCGACCGCGAATTCGGACACATCTGTACCCGTATGCGTATCCGCCGTAAAGTAGTTGTAGGTTATTGGCAAGATAAGGATACTCAGCACAAGATTGCCGTATGGATGCGTGTTTGTGCCGCATGGGCTGATGCACAAGACATGTTGATTATCCGTTTCGGTGATCAGATGAACAATGTAGCCGTAACAGATGGGGATAAAGTCGAAGCAGAACAGCGCATGGGTTATCATGTAGACTACTGTCCGGTTAGCGAACTGATGCAATATCATGCGGAAGTAAAAGATGCCGATGTAGAAGCTTTAGTGAAAACCTATTTTAATGAATATGACCACGATGCCGCATTGGAAGACAAGACCACAGAAGCTTATCAAAAGGTGTGGAACTCAGCTAAGGCTGAACTCGCCCTGCGAGCCATCTTGAAAGCCAAAGGAGCCAAAGGCTTTACAACAAACTTCGATGACTTGGGACAAACAGACGGCAGTCATTTCGACCAGATTCCCGGTTTGGCTTCACAACGTTTGATGGCCGATGGTTATGGTTTCGGAGCCGAAGGCGACTGGAAATCTGCCGCTCTCTACCGTACGGTATGGGTAATGAACCAAGGTTTGCCTACAGGTTGCTCATTCTTGGAGGACTACACATTGAATTTCAATGGAGAGAACAGTTCTATCCTGCAAGCTCACATGTTGGAGGTTTGTCCGCTCATTGCAGCTCAAAAGCCTCGTTTGGAAGTACACTTCCTCGGCATTGGTATTCGCAAGAGCCAGACAGCCCGCTTGGTCTTCACGTCTAAGGTAGGTACAGGATGTACTGCCACCGTAGTGGATTTGGGCAACCGTTTCCGCCTCATTGTAAACGATGTAGAATGTATCGAACCGAAACCTCTGCCCAAGCTCCCTGTAGCTTCCGCATTGTGGAAACCCATGCCGAACTTCGAAATCGGCGCAGGTGCCTGGATTTTGGCCGGTGGTACACACCATTCTTGCTTCTCATACGACTTGACAGCCGAATATTGGGAAGACTACGCCGAAATCTCCGGTATCGAAATGGTACACATCAACAAAGACACCACCATCAGCGAGTTCAAGAAGGAGCTCCGCATGAACGAAGTGTATTATATGCTGAACAAAGCACTTTGCTAATAGCATACCAGCAAAGATTTTAAAATTAAAAGTGCTCGGCGAGCAATCGTTTGCAGCACTTTTAATTTATTCATTTATTATTGTTATACTTTAATTTATAGGGTTAAATATGAAAACAGATGCTAAGTCAACCATCGAAACCGGAAAAGCTATCCTGGGTATAGAATTCGGTTCTACACGAATCAAGGCGGTCCTGATCGACCCTGAGAACCACCCTATCGCCCAAGGAAGTCATACTTGGGAAAACCAGTTGGTAGATGGCCTTTGGACATACAGTATAGAAGAAATATGGTATGGACTGCAAGATTGTTATGCCGATCTCCGTGCTAATGTAAAAAAGCAATATGACACAGAGATAGAGACCTTGGCAGCCATTGGCGTCAGCGCTATGATGCACGGCTACATGGCATTTGATAAGAATGAAGAGATTCTGGTTCCTTTCCGTACATGGAGAAACACCAACACCGGGCAAGCCGCTGCAGCTCTATCCGAGCTTTTTGTCTACAACATCCCTCTCAGATGGAGCATCTCTCATTTATATCAGGCCATACTGAACAACGAAAAACATGTCAACGAGATAGATTTCCTGACTACACTTGCAGGTTACGTACACTGGCAACTTACGGGTGAAAAGGTATTGGGTATTGGCGATGCATCCGGCATGCTTCCCATCGACCCAACTACCAAGAACTATTCGGCTGAAATGGTAGCTAAATTCGACAAACTGGTTGCCCCCAAAGGATATTCATGGAAACTGGAAGACATTCTCCCCAAAGTATTGAATGCCGGAGAAAATGCAGGTTGCCTTACTCCTGAAGGGGTCAAAAGACTGGACGTATCCGGCAATTTGAAAGCAGGCATACCGCTTTGTCCCCCAGAGGGTGACGCGGGAACCGGTATGGTGGCCACTAATGCCGTCAAACAACGTACCGGAAATGTTTCGGCCGGAACTTCTTCGTTCTCCATGATCGTATTGGAAAAGGAACTGTCCAAACCTTACGAGATGATAGACATGGTCACCACGCCGGACGGAAGCCTCGTCGCCATGGTACACTGTAACAACTGTACTTCCGACCTCAACGCATGGGTCAACCTTTTCAAGGAGTTCCAAGAACTTCAGGGCCAGCCCGTCGATATGGACGACATATACGGCAAGCTTTACAACCACGCACTTACAGGTCACGCGGATTGCGGAGGACTCGTATCATACAATTATTTCTCCGGAGAACCCGTCACGGGACTTGCCGAAGGCAGACCTTTGTTCGTGCGTTCAGCCAATGACAAATTCAATCTGGCCAACTTCATGAGAGCCCATTTGTATGCTTCTGTCGGTGTTCTTAAAATAGGAAATGATATCCTCTTCAACGAGGAAAAAATCAGAGTGGACCGGATTACCGGCCACGGGGGCTTGTTCCGTACCAAGGGAGTAGGCCAACGGGTTTTGGCAGCAGCCATAAATTCTCCGATATCTGTCATGGAAACAGCCGGAGAAGGCGGTGCATGGGGTATCGCCCTATTGGGTTCCTACCTTGTAAACAACGAAAAGAAACAATCACTGGCAGACTTCTTGGATGAACATGTCTTTGCTGGTGATGCAGGCGTAGAGGTTTCACCCACAGCAGAGGACGTGGAAGGCTTCAACAAATATATTGAAAACTATAAGGCCGGACTGCCCATTGAAGAAGCAGCCGTTCGGTTCAAAAGATAAATATTCGGAAGAAAACCATTATCTTTGTCCTTATAAAATACAAAAGACAGGCTTTAAAACTGTTTAAGTATGGATTCAATTTAAAATTTAATGAATATGAATAGTAAACAAGTAATGAACCACGCAGCCGACAACATCCGTATCTTGGCTGCGTCCATGGTTGAAAAAGCCAAATCCGGCCACCCAGGCGGTGCAATGGGTGGTGCCGATTTCATCAATGTATTGTACTCTGAATTTTTGCAGTACGACCCGGCTAATCCGAAATGGGAAGGACGAGACCGTTTCTTCCTCGACCCCGGTCACATGGCTCCCATGCTCTATTCCCAATTGGCACTTATCGGTAAGTTCACATTGGACGAGCTGAAACAGTTGCGCCAGTGGGGCTCCCCCACCCCGGGCCATCCCGAAGTAGACGTAATGCGTGGCATCGAAAACACTTCCGGTCCGTTGGGACAGGGACACGTGTTTGCCGTAGGTGCCGCCATCGCTGCCAAGTTCTTGGCCGCACGTACCGGTAATCCGACTTTTGCCAAAGAGACCATCTACGCATATATTTCCGACGGAGGCATTCAGGAAGAAATCTCCCAAGGCGCAGGCCGTATTGCAGGTTGCCTCGGTTTGGACAACCTGGTCATGTTCTACGACTCCAACGACATCCAGCTTTCTACCGAAACCAAGGATGTAACGACCGAAGACACGGCCATGAAATACCGTGCATGGAACTGGAACGTCATTGAAATCAACGGTAACGACTGCGAACAGATTCGCGAAGCACTGAATGCAGCCAAGGCAGAGAACCAACGTCCTACGTTGATTATCGGCAAGTGCATCATGGGTAAGGGTGCCCGCAAGGACGACAATTCCTCTTACGAACATAACTGCAAGACGCACGGTGCCCCTCTCGGTGGAGATGCCTATAAAAACACCATGGTGAACCTCGGTGCAGACCCGGAAAATCCGTTCGTGATTTTCGACGACGTGAAGGAACTTTACGCCAAACGTGCCGAAGAACTGAAAGGTATCGTAGCCGCCCGCGTGGAAGAAGAAAAAGCATGGGCTTCCGCCCATCCCGAAAAGGCCGCACAACAGGCTGAATGGTTCAGCGGTGCAGCCCCCAAGGTAGACTGGACGGCCATCAAACAGAAAACAGGCGACGCCACCCGTAACGCCTCTGCTGCCGTACTGAGCGCATTGGCAGAACAAGTGCCCAACATGATTTGCGCTTCGGCCGACCTTTCCAATTCCGATAAGACCGACGGTTTCCTGAAGAAGACCCACGCTTTCACCTCCGGTGATTTCAGCGGCGCGTTTTTCCAAGCCGGTGTAGCGGAGTTGACTATGGCTTGCTGCTGCATCGGTATGATGCTCCACGGCGGTGTCATCGCTGCGTGCGGTACGTTCTTCGTATTCTCCGACTACATGAAACCGGCCGTACGTATGGCAGCCTTGATGCAGGTACCAGTGAAGTTCATTTGGACACACGACGCATTCCGTGTAGGCGAAGACGGCCCGACCCACGAACCGGTTGAACAGGAGGCTCAAATCCGCTTGATGGAGAAATTGAAAAACCATCACGGCCAGAATTCCCTCCTCGTACTCCGTCCTGCTGATGCAGAAGAGACCACGGCATGCTGGAAGCTCGCCATGGAGAATACCGACACGCCGTCTGCCCTTATCCTTTCCCGCCAAAACATCGAAATGTTGCCGGAAGGAAATGACTACGGCCAAGCTGCCAAGGGTGCTTACATCGTAGCCGGTTCCGACGAGAATCCGGATGTCATCCTCGTGGCTTCAGGTTCCGAAGTATCCACACTCGTGGCCGGTGCCGCCCTGCTGCGTGCCGACGGTGTGAAAGTACGCATCGTGAGCTGCCCCTCAGAAGGCTTGTTCCGCAGTCAGTGCCCGTGCTATCAAGAAGAGATTCTGCCTGCCGGTGCCAAGATATTCGGCCTCACCGCCGGTCTGCCCGTCAACCTCCAAGGTCTGGTAGGTGCCAACGGCAAGGTGTTCGGCCTGGAAAGCTTCGGTTTCTCGGCTCCCTACAAGGTGCTCGATGAAAAACTCGGCTTCACGGCGCAGAACGTGTATAACCAAGTCAAAGAAATGCTCTGATGATGGAAGTGAAGACTGTCGGTCTGGCCTCAGACCACGCAGGATACGCACTCAAGCAGTTCGTGAAGGAATACCTCGCCGAAAAAGGTTATGCCTATAAGGATTTCGGCACGGATTCCGAAGCCAGTTGCGACTATGCCGACTATGCCCATCCTTTGGCCCAAGCCGTAGAAGGCGGGGAATGCTATCCGGGCATAGCCATCTGCGGCAGCGGTGAAGGCATCAGCATGACGCTGAACAAGCACCAAGGCATACGCGCAGGCTTGAGCTGGATTCCGGAAATCGCCCATTTGTGCCGTCAGCACAACGATGCCAATGTGCTGGTCATGCCGGGACGTTTCATCGACACGGACATGGCGCGTAAGATCATGGACGAATTCTTCGCCACGGATTTTGAGGGCGGTCGCCATCAAAGACGGATAGACAAGATGCCGGTGAAATAATCCGCTTCTTTCCCTTTTTACATCATACAGCCGTAATTCTTTATAAAGGATTGCGGCTGTATTTCTATTATGGAAGATATACTCGGAAAAATCCCTTTCCTATCCTTCTTAATCACGGGAAAATCATTACATTTGCACATAAGCTTGAACCAACGGCTTTGCAAGACGAAACTCAAAAGAAAAACATCATGAAAAGAATGCTACTTTGGCTGAATGCCATTTTCATCCTTTGCTCATCTTCTCCGGCGCAAAACTCAACCGATGTACCGGGCATAGACACTCTCGCCTCCCGTGTAAAACTTTTCGGAGAAACCCTACCACAAGAGAAAGTATACCTACATATAGACAATACTTGCTATTTCGTGGGCGACACCATTTGGTACAAAGGCTACGTGACCCGCAGCGACAAAGGAACCCTCACGGACTTGAGCCGTATCCTATACGTGGAATTGCTCACGCCGGACGGTTATCTGGTGGAACGCCAGCAACTGGAAATGCCGGACGGCACGGCGCACGGTGCTTTTCTGCTCACCGACTCCCTGTACGCCGGATATTACGAACTGCGCGTCTATACGCGTTGGATGCTGAACTTCGGCCGTTACGAGCATCCTCACTCTCCTTACACCGAAGAGATGTTTTATAATAAACAGATGGCCAAGGATTACTTTCGCGACTACGACAAGCTTTACTCACGCGTGTTTCCCGTATTCGACCGTCCGTCCTCTCCCGGCATTTACCCCAAAGACATGACGCTCCGCCCCCTGCGGCGATACTTCCGTACGCGGAAAGGAAAACCGGACATGGACTTGAAATTCTATCCGGAAGGGGGCGCACTCGTGGCCGGACTACCCGGACACGTGGCCTTCGAACTGAACGACGAAAACGGACAGCATGTCGCAGCAGAAGTTACGATATACAATCGCCATAAGCAAATTATTGCACGTACACATACCGTCCATCGCGGACGCGGCACATTCGTCATCCCCCAAGTCTCAGCCGAAGAAAAATACAAAGCCGTATTCCGATACGGGAAATATGAATATGAAGTGGAATTACCTGAGGTGGAAGATGCGGGATGTACGCTTCGCGTTACGCAAAACGACAGCCTGATCCATGCCCGGATAGAAAGTCACGGACTGCCTGACGAGGAGGTCGGCCTGCAAATCCTACACGGTGGAGCCGTACAGGCTTTCACGACCTTAAAGCCGGACAGCCAAGGAAAAGCCTCAGCCGATATTCCAACCGACAGTCTGGCTGAAGGGGTGAACCAAATGACCCTCTTCGACGGACGTGGACACATCTTGGCCGAGCGCCTTTTCTTCGTCAACCACCATGATCTTTCCCGTACACTACTGACCGTAAACAACGTAAAAAAAGAATATGCACCATTCGAGCCTATAGAAATACAACTGAAACTCCATACCTCCCTACCGGACTCTACCCGACTGTCCATTTCCGTACGTGACCACAGTACGGACGAATCGACCTATGACAACGGCACAATATTTACCGAAATGCTACTTTGCAGTGACCTGAAAGGCTTCGTGGAAGACCCGGGATATTATTTCGAGGCCGACGACAGTATCCACCGCCGCGACCTCGACCTGCTCATGCTCGTGCAGGGATGGCGGCGTTACGAATGGCGCGAGATGGCAGGTGTGGAACCATTCCGCTTGAGTTTCCTCCCCGAACGGATGCAAACCCTGACTGGCAGCGTACATCCCACTTACTCGCTCCTGCCTGAAGCCGACTACGGCGATACTATCTACATCCCAGGGATGGGAAAAGAGCTTCCCCTCTACACCACAGCCGGCACGCCGTTTTCGCTGGACGACCTTTATGGCACGACTTACAGCGGCAAGATGAAAAAGGAAGTGACCGTGACGGCCACTTTTGTTCAAGGTACTGACATCGTAGAGGCCTCACAGGACACCAAAGAAGGGCGTTTCACCATGCTCTCCCCCATTCTGCACGGTGATTGCAGCCTCTTCCTGACAGCTACAGACTCTGCCAAATTCAACAAACGGAAGGAGAAACGGAATTACAAGGAGTTTCACGACGAAGAAGCCTACCCGGACTATTATGTGAAGCAAGACCGCTTCTACCCCGTCTTCCCCAAGCCATACAGCTATTATCATGACGCCGTATTCGAGAACATGGAAGACAACTCACCTTTGCCGGACAGCCTGGTTTCGGGCACGCACCTCATGTCTGCCGTGACCGTACGCAACAAGCGCGGTGGCCTGCGCAAACTCAACCTGAAGAAACCCACACTCGTGGTGGATGCCTACGAGGCGTTCAATCTGGCCGCCGACTACGGTCTGAACTGCGGCATGTATGACTGGCGTACCTTCACCAAACAAGTCTGCACAGCCTACATCGGCGACATGAACCAGTCCCGTCATTACTTCATACAGGAACGTTACGACAGTCTGCCGCTCAATCACAAGGACAAGACGTTACCCGTGGGAGTAGCCATCACCAACCAGACGGAAGCCGTACGCCGCAAATACCACAAGCTCTACAACCTGGACAAACTCTACATCTACACCGACTATTCCCCGCGCGAGGAAAACAGTTGGAAGTACAGCGGCACAGACCAACCCGATGTGGTGGTGGACTACCGCCTCTTCCCGGGCGAAGCACGGCAATACACCTTCCGTGACCGCCGTTATCTCATGACGGGCTACTCCGTATGCAAGGACTTCTACCATCCGGACTATAGCCGGCGCCCCCTGCCTGGCACCGCAGACTATCGCCGTACACTATATTGGAATCCCGACGTGAAGTTCGATGCACAAGGAGAGGCACAACTACGTTTTTACAATAACGGGAAAAGGACGGCCCTATCCATAGATGCCGAAGGGATAACCCAGACAGGCCAACCAGCGACATCAACCCTCTCCCCTTCAACCAAATAGACCATTTCTACTCCTTATAAGGACACCGTTACCCTAAAATTAAGTCATATCTTTGCAAGATATTCATATTTTTTACACAGATAAAAATACAACAATGGGAAAAGAATCAGCAGAAAGAATTCAAACCTCCATTCTTAGCAAAGCAGAGAAAAAAGCACTTGTGTGGTTAGCTCAGAGACAACCCGAATGGATGACCTCGGACACATTGACTTATATCGGCGTATTGGGTACAGTGGTTTATGCCATAGGAGGCTGGTTGTCGAATACAGATATAAGATATTTGTGGCTTTCGTCGTTCGGACTGGTACTTCATTGGTACGGCGACAGCCTGGACGGCACATTGGCACGCTTCCGTAATACCCAACGGCCGATATACGGCTTTTTCATCGACCATACGCTCGACGCTGTCACCACCTGCCTCATCTTCCTCGGCGCCGGTCTCTCTCCTATGTTTCGTATGGATGTGGCGTTAGCAGCATTAGCCGGTTATTTAAGCCTCTCCATATACACTTACGTCTGCACCATCGTCAAAGAAGAATTCTGTCTGACGTACGGCAAACTCGGCCCTACCGAATTCCGTTTGCTGCTCATCCTTTTAAACATACTCTACATGTACACATCATGGTCCGAATGGCGTATCAACTGGTATGGTCTTGAATGGGGCATTTTCGATATCTTAGGAATCATCATTACCATTATCCTTTTCAGTATCTACATTGCCCAATTCATCAAAGACCGTGCTGCATTTGCCAAGCAAGACCCTCTCAAACCCCACAACAAACGATAATAGAGAAACTGAAATATAGCAGCCGCAGGCTGTACCTTAAAACGGCAAGCCATTGCACCTACAAAGACTTGCCGTTTTTCTACCTCTTCCGCGCTCGCTCAAAACGAGAGACTCATCGTACAACGTATGCCTCTCTTTTGTATTCCCGGATGATCGCGATAGTTCAAACGCCATACATAATCAAGGCGCATGAACTTGAAAATGTTTTCGATACCGACACTGGCTTCCATGTAAGGCGCACGCCCCATCACGCCGGAACCAACCGGAAAAGCATACAACCCCTCTCCCATTTTCATCGGATTGTTCTTGTCCGTCAAATGCCCCCACAAACCCCTGAAGCAAAGCACTTCCCTCCATTTTAATTTTTTGATGAGAGGAAGGCGGTTCAATATCAACCCGTTCATATAATACGTCACATCCCACGAGATGTATTCATCATTGATGAACTCTATGGCATTCATGTTCGTATAAGCTTCCGGCTGAATCGTATAAGTCAGATTGGCATTCGGCAAAATCAACAAGGGATAAGGCACTTTGTTCCACACCTTTCCCGCCTTACCTATCACATCTACAAAACCGAAAGCCGAAAACCACAAACGTTTCTGTATGCCTAACTCCGTACGATGGTAATCATACGAAGAACCTAAAAAACCCTTTTTTGACATGGTATGTTCCAGATTAAAAATCAAGGCATCATACGTAATCGGTATTCGTTCATCATGGGTTTGATAAAACTTCTCATTCTTACCATAACGGAATTTCAGTTCCAGTTCCGTCATGTCATACTTTCTCACAGGCGTCACGGCTCCGTCGGCACCTATACGGTCGAACTGGGCATAATCCGTAGCATATTCGCGGAAGTTACGAATGACAGCGTTGTACGATATACCGTTATAATGCTCGCGGCTGTACGTCAATTCGGCATTACGCAAATACGTTGCCCGCGTGTCTTTCTTCCGCTTGATAGCCAAAAGCACATTATCCTTACTGGTATACATGTACTGCTGCCCCAGTTTGTTGATGTCATACATGTATTCGAAACGAAGCGAGTGCATGGGAAATTCTTTTCGGTACGTCTTGCGGTCGTTGAACGAATATTCCACCAAAGCATCATACTTCATCTTGTTATCCCTCGTTCCGTATGCCGCATACCCCTCTACGAACCAATTCTTACTCAACTGAGGGGTCGTAGCCCCTCCCACACGGAAACGAGCTCCTTCGATGGCATTACCATTGATCGTGGAATTCATCGGGCCAAACTCAAACTTGTTCTTGTCCGGCACCTTACTTGTAGGAATATACCCCGACACCAAAACAGAAACCACTTTCTCCGTCACGGCAAAAATAGGCACAGAGCGTAATTTTGCCATCAGTTTCTCCATAGAGTTCGGATTCCTTTGGATAGCCTCTTGCGGACGAACTTCTTCCCAAAAATCCTCCGTACGGCTGTAAGCCTCTTTTTGTGTAATAACCGGTGCGCTCTCCTTGAATATTTGCTCTTGCCTGCCTTCCGGTACCTCAAACGACTGATGGGTATATACATTCAAACGCCTCGCATAAAAACCTTTCGACTTCTCGCTCAACTTAAAATCCACGCTGATGTCGTCTTTCGTAATCACACGGGTACTGTCCGGTCCGCGTTCAAAGTCTTGTTCGATAGTCATTCTGGAAATAAAATTCAGATTGATATCCTGTGCCACGTTGAGTATGGCTTTACGGACAAAATAAGCAGAGTCCAACGTAACATACAAGTGCCCAGTAAAACCAAACGACTCGGACGCGAAAGGAACGAAAGCCAAGTCCGCACACCTGTCACCCTCCACATCCAATGTATCGAGCAAGTAATATTTATAAAAGGTCGGCCCAATAGAAGAAAGAGGACTCACAAAACGTTGCAAAAACAAAGGTATATTGTTTTGATAAATATCGACTTCACGAAAGACTTCATTCAGAAACTGCTGTACCCCGTCACGCGAAAAGACCTCATCCACTCCGGACGATTTGTTTCCTTTCACCACTGTCTTCTCCGACCTCGGGTCGCGACGGTAATACACGGTCTGTGCTTTTTCCTTTACCGAAATCGGAAGAATCGTCGTACCGACATCCAACGTATCTACAAATTCTGACAGGAAATCGAACTTTCCTGTTTTTCCGTCCTTCTTCGGTTTCGGCTTATAATCGTTTTTCGCTATCACAATCTTTTCATACTGATCGTAACGGAAGTAATCGCGGTTGCGTGGGTCGTTGTCGTCTCTTCGAGCAATAACCTGCCTTACGAAAGCCACAGCCGGGTTTTCTTTCCTCCTATACTTCTCCCTTTTCGGCTTTACCGTCACTTCGTGCAAGGCTATCTCACTTTCCCGCATTCGGATCTTTAAATTATTGGTTCTTCCCGGTAACACCTTCAGGTGTTGGGTGTCGTATCCCATATAAACGACTTCCAGCACTTTTCCCGGCGTACGGGTGGAAAGAGAAAAGTGCCCGTCGATATCGGTCGTAGTACCGATATTCGTCCCTTTAAACACAATCGTGACAGAAGGCAGGGCCTCTCCTGTAACCGAATCGGTAACAATGCCTTTTACTATCGTATGCTGACCGCAAGCCATACCCACCCCAAACGTCAGGCACAGCCACATGAAAATAATTCTTTTTCCCATAAACCTAATACCTTATCTTAAACCTTATCTCTTTGCCCGACTATACCTGTCCCGTCATCCGGTATGCTCCTCATTCCCGTCCGGCACGGACACTCCGGTACCCACCTTCATCAACAACAGCCCGACAGAGGCCCAGAACAATTCCCGCACCCGACTGATAATACTTACAAACATACCGATGCCTCCCCCCATTCCCATTTGAGCCACAGACAGGGCAAAGCCCCCCTCGCGCCCTCCCAACTGCAACGGAAGGAATCCCAGTATATTGGCGAAGAGCGAAGTAAAAGCTAAAATCAGAAAGGAATGGAAAAACGTCAACGTATATCCGCTCACTCCTCCTCCGCCGTCTATACCAAACAAGACCAACATGAAAAAAATCTCAAAACTCTGGCAGAAGCGCCCGATATATTCCAAAGCGAAACTTCCAAAGAAAGAACGCTTGTTCTGATTCTGTAATTCAGCGATTTGCCGGTCTATCTTTTGCAAATCCTCCAAATGGCGCTCCATAAAACGTCCTCCCCAACCACGTAAACCGGGTATCTTACTCAACAAACGAACCAATTTAACCGTCATTCCGTTTTTGTATCCTTTAATGAAAAGATAGATACCTCCCCAACAGAAAGCAGCAATGAATCCCAATACAATCCCCATTCCGCTATTTATCGGCACATCCCCCATCAAAGCCATGACACAATAGACCACGACACCCGTCACCCAAAACCAGAAATGGGCAAAAATGTGCATCATGGCAAAAAGTATCACGGTGGAAGTAGCCCGTTGCACACCGATGTATTTTGAAAGCTCCATAATACGGTAAGCCTCTCCGCCCAGCAGTCCTACCGGAGTGGCATAGTTCAACGCAAAACCGGAAACCGTCAATTTCAACAACTGCATGAAGCCCACCATACAAGGCCCTCCTCCCTGGATAATAACCCTCCACGCCCATGCGTTCATGAGATAAAGCACACACCACAGCCCCAATATGGCCGCCAGCCAATAACCGGCCTTCGTAATGTATTCCCACAATTCGGTAAGGCTTACGTCGAAAGAGAAAAACATTACGACGACGGCTATCATACCTATTCCGAAAAACAAATTGTTCAATCGTTTTCTCATACCTGTCAGTTCTTCGTCTTAGGGATGATTATCGTTCCGTTCCCTATATCTCGCCTGCCACTCCTTATAGTAATCGGGCGGGTCCACCATAAGCATACCTTCCGTATCGATGAACAACTGCACCGTACTTCCTTCCGCGCACAAGATTCCATCCGCCTCACGGTAAACTTTATATTCGAAATCCAACCGTGCACCGGGACGGTACACATAACGTGTATGCACCACCGCCACATCGTCCAGCACCAATGGAGCATAGAACCTCAGGTGCAGGTCGTAAATCGGAGCGTAGATACCGGACCGCTGCATGTCGGCATACCCTATGCCCGGATAATGCCGGCCGAAAGACTCCCGTCCATCCTCAAAGTAAGTGACGTAAGCCCCATGCCAGACCCTCCGCATCGAATCAATCTCATTGAACTTCACCCTTACGCGGCAAACATCTTCAAGTCCGTCCATCAGCATAAGAAATATAGAAACCTATTACGTATAAAGACCTCCGTTAACGGCTATCACTTCGCCGGTAATATAACCGGCATCCCGGGAAACCAGAAAACCGACAAGGCCCGCCACTTCTTCCGGAATCCCGAAACGGCCCACCGGAATGGTTTTCTTTAGAGCGGCCTCATCCAGCCCCTCCACCATGTCCGTCCGGATAAAACCTGGTGCTACGGCATTCACCGTCACGTTTTTCCGCGCCACCTCCTGAGCCAAAGCCTTTGTAGCCGCAATGATTCCTCCCTTTGCCGCAGAATAGTTCACCTGCCCCGGCATACCTCTCAATCCGCTCACGCTCGCCATGTTGACGATACGCCCGAACTTATGTACCAACATAGGCTGCAGCAAAGGTTGCGTCACATTGTAAAATCCGCCCAAGCCGGTACCCAACACGCTATCCCAATCTTCCCCAGGCATGAACACCATCAGGTTGTCGCGACGCACACCCGCATTGTTCACCAGCACTTCTATGTATTCTTCCGGATGCTTCTCCATCCAAGCCTCAAGCACGGCAGAGACCTGCACACGGTTTCCTACATCGAATTTCAGGACTTCACCGTCCTGCCCTTCTTGACGTACCAACTCCAACGTGTGCTCTGCCTCATCGGTCCGGTTCACACAGTTGACCAACACGTGGTAGCCCATACGGGCCAGTCTCACACAGACAGCCCGCCCTATTCCGCGGCTGCCCCCTGTCACTAAAGCATATTTCATATTTCCACTCCTTTCTTATTCATTAGGATATTCCATATCTGCTCACGTCCCAAAACTTCCGCACAAGTGAACAGCGCGGTCATCGTCACGCCGTACACCCCGTGCAACATCAGGTTTTGTCCGGTGAGGAACAGGTTCGGCACTGGTGTGCGGACGGACAGCAAGGACACCAACGGATTCCTGTAATCCTTGCGTAAACCGTAGGCCGTCCCCTCCGGGGCACCGGTATAGTCACGGTAAGTAAGTGGGGTACTGGCATAGCATTCAGCCACCCAACCACGTAGCCCGGGCACCACCCGTTCCGCCAACCGGATACACTCGTCAGCCACACGCCTTTTCATGGCCTCATAATCCTCGCCACGCCCTCCGACTTTCGTATTACTCCAAGGCATACATCTCTCCCATGGCATAGGAGTCAACAAATCCACTTGGGAAGTAAAACGGCTCCCGTCTTCGGGAACACGACAAGCCACCATCACTCCGGACACCGGCTCCTCTTCTTCGTAGAAAGTCCAAACACCAGGATGTGCATAAACATACCGGTTATAATTGAAATACTCCAATGCCCGAGGTTTCATCCGGAGCGACACGGTGAACATGCCGAATGTGTTCGGCAACCCGGCCATACGATGACGGTAAGCATTCTTCATCCTCTCGCTCTGCTTTACCAACTTGCATGTCTGCCCCGGATGTACGTCACTGATAAAAACCGCTCCTTCGTACACTTCACCGTCCCGGCAGACCGCCGCAGACAACCTTCCGCACTTTTCTACCAATTCGACCACCTCAGCCCCGCAAACCACCCGGCCACCTTGCTGCCCGATTCCCCTCACCAAGCGGTCTGTTATCAATGCTCCGTCACCCTTCAACCGCCAACTGCTTTCAATAAAACTGCTTTGGCCATGAAGGAAAGTGAAAAGCGGAAGCGAATCGCGCCGAAGCTCCATCTTCAAGGAAGTCCCGCTAAGCACGTCCACCAGCAACGGATTGCGGAAAGTCTCATTCAAATATTGCCAAGCACTCGTTTCAACGAGACGTGAAGGCCATACGGTCTTTCCGGCACGTGGATTCAGCAAATCCAGTTCCTGTTTCGACGTACGCCTCAATAAGGCAGCATATCGTCCCAAAGCCGGACGTTCGGAAGGAAATTCAGCAGCCAACGTAGCGGTAAAATCTTCATACCCTTGCGCAAATGCAAAGGTACGCGGCCCTATCGTCACCTTGTCAAACTCATGGTCAAGGCGTTGCCAAGGCAGTTGCATCAATCCCAAGTAAGTGAAAACGGTATGCAGCGGCTGTCCTTCGTCCAGTCCTCCCACATAATGGAAACCTGTATCGTAAGCCAATCCCCGTCTCCGGTAAGACTGGAGGCACCCGCCGGGCTGCCGGCCTTGTTCGAGGACGAGCACCCTCAAACCGGCACGCGAAAGGATATATGCACACTCCAATCCTCCCAATCCACTACCTATGACCACCACATCGTACTTCATTGCCCATTCAAACGACCGTCATCAATCCCTTATATTCCATATACACCTGTCCCCCGTCGGCTACCCGTGCCCTGACCTCCAACCCGTCTTCCACAGAAGAGAGCCTCACCGCCACGTCCAGTTCCGTACAAGTGCAGGGTGAAACCACAGCCGTCAAACGGCATAGCTTAATCGTGCGGATGTGCAATGCCTTGCCTGATACTTCCATCGCACACTCCTTCACCATTTGGATATTGAATGCCCCGGGACACACCGGATGTCCCGGAAAATGTCCGCGATAAACTTCGCAATCCGGCAGGAGCACAATACGGAACACCGTACAGCCGTCCGAAACGCGCCGGGTCAACACCTTATAATAATGATCCTTCAGCCACATATATCTTCATTTGCGTACAAGCCAGCGTTTCTTCCCCTACGCAGGTCTCACCTGTCAATAAGGACACGCCACCCACTTCCGGCCCGAAGGTCACCGTGGTCTGTAGTTCTTCTCCCACCCGGGGGCAACGAAAACAACGAAACTTCTTCACTTCACCGATATAACCTACCGGCGGTTCCGAAGCGCCTGCCTCCATGGCCTTGTAACCGGCAAAGGCGGAAGCCGACTGGGCGATATGCTCGATAAGCCCCGGCTCTGCCAACAGGCCGTCGTCACCCACAAAACTATTGTCGCGGCGCACCGTGAGCTGCGTCCGGGCCATATCGCCCTCCACACCGACCAATGCGTCTACGAGCAAAATCGGTTCACGTTGGGGAATCAGGCTTTTAATGTCATAATTTGTCATTCCTGCTTCGCGTGCGATTCGATGTAATCGTAAAGGTTGTCGAACGTCTTGATTTCCCGCAAGTCCGCCACGGGAATTTTTACCTTATAAGTCTGTTGGATGATGGCGACAAGGTCCACCAGGCTGAGGCTGTCCAAGGAAAGCGTGTCCCTTACATTCGCGTCGGGGACAAACTCTTCTGCGTCTACTTCAAACTCTTCTGCCAATAAGGCATTTACTTTCTCTACGATGTCTTCACGTGTCATAACTGTTTGTTTTTATCGTGTTTATTATATGTTTTTTACAATAAGGGTGGAGTTCGTCCCACCGAAACCGAAAGAATTGGAAAGGAACATGTCAAAATGCGCCTCCCGTGTCTGCGGTATGATGTTCAGGCAGGCCGTATCTTCATCGGGATGCTCGAAATTGATGTTGCCGGCAATGAAGCCGTTTTTCATCATCAGCGTCGAATAAATCAACTCGCTTGCACCGGCCATCCACATTTCGTGCCCGGTCTGACTCTTGGTAGAAGTGACTGGAACCTTGTAGTCCCCGAACACCTGTGCTATCGCCTGCGCCTCGCGGCTGTCGCCGATGCGGGTGGATGTGGCATGGGCGTTGATGTAGCCGATTTGCGACGGTGTCACACCGGCATGTTGCAGACAAAGCTCCAACGACCGCGCCGGCCCTGCCACGTTGGGCGTGGAGATGTGGTCGCCGTTTCCGGAAAAGCCCCATCCCACAATCTCACACAAGATGGGGGCACCGCGCTTCAAAGCATGTTCGTAACCTTCGACCACCACCGTGGCCGCGCCTCCTCCGGGTACCAGTCCGTCGCGGTCGCGGTCGAACGGACGGCTAGCCTTCTCCGGCTCATCCTCACGCACGGAGAACGACTGAATCCCGTCGAAAGATGCCACACCGTAGAGGTTTGCCTCTTGCGCACCGCCGCATACGACACAATCCTGCATCCCGTTACGGACCAAAAGGTAGGCCAACCCCACAGCATGGGAACCCGAAGCACATGCAGCCGAGGCCGTCAGGTTGATGCCGCGCAAATGGAACAAGCAAGCCAAATTCATCGTCACGGTGGAGTTCATCGACTGGAAGATGGCCCCACTACCGCAAGCCGCTGTGTCTTTAAACTCACGGAACTTGTCAAGCGCACGCATGGTCGCTTCGGCCACGGAGTCGTTTCCATAAATGACCCCGACTTCGTGCCGGTCGATATAATCTTGCTCCAAACGGGCATGCTCAAGGGCCGCACGCGTAGCCATATAGGCATACTGGGCTTCCTCCGGCATGAACTGACGCAGATTCCGTGACACAAAGGGTTTCAAGTCAGGCTGTCCTACGGCAGCACACAAAGCGGAACGAAAACCCGCATCCTTGCGCTCCCGGCTGAATACGATACCGCTTTTCCCGGCATAGAGCGCATCGCGTACCTCGTCCAATGTCTTCCCGAGGCACGACCATATCCCCATTCCCGTTATTACAACTCTATTTTCCATAATCCTGTTTCTATAAAATCTTTTTGTAACATCTCCTACGCTTGGTGAAAGTGGGATGCAAGGGCTTCCATTGGCTCAGCTCCTTCACGTTGTCTTCCAACTGCGGCCCGGTCTCGGCATATCGGAACCCCAACCGGTTATACACGGGAATCAGGTCGTTGAAGAATAAGGCATTGACTCCCAAACCTTGGTAATCCGGACGAACGGCCACCAGAAACATCTCGGCTTTCTCTTCCCTTCTCCATTTCAACGCACGAAGCAAATAGAACCACCCCAACGGCCACAGGCGCCCTTTCGACTTACGCAAGGCCTGCGACAGGCTGGGCATCGTAATGGCCACGCCCACCAATTCACCTTTTTCATTCTCCACCACCGACAGCATCCGTAAATCCAACAAGGGCAAATAACGTTTAAGATAGGTATCTATCTGCCTGTCCGATAACTCCGTATATCCGAAAAGCGGAGAGTAGGACACATTCAGCAAGTCAAACACCTTCCTGCCATATCCCCGACGAGAAATATCGGCCCTCGTCAATTTCCTGCTTCGCAGTCCAAACATTTCCTTGGAAAGTTCCGCAACCCTGGCATATTTGTCAGGCACATCCTTCGGCACCTCAATACTCACCTGTACCCAATCCACCTCCTTCTCGTACCCTAATGCCTCCAAATGTTCCGAATAGTAAGGGGGATTATATATCGTTACCATTGACCCTATCCGGTCAAAGTCCTCCACGAGCATACCTTCCTTGTCGAAATCAAAAATCCCCATAGGACCTTGGATGCAATCCATCCCTCGCTCGCGCCCCCAACGCTCCACGGCCTTCAACAAAGCCGCAGACACGTCCTTGTCGTCAATGAACTCGACGAAACCGAAACGGACGTTCTTCGTGTGCCATTTCTTATTCGCACGATGGTTGATAATGCCGACGATACGCCCCACCGCATTTCCGTGCTCGTCGTAAGCGATGAAAGGCTGGATGTCCGAAAAGTCCAACCCGGCATTTTTACGGGGGTCGAACGTCTCACGGATATCCGTCTCCATATCAGGAACATAATAAGGACTTCCGGCATACAATCTTTCCGTAAGTCCCACGAAATCATCCATTTCGCGTTCCGTATTCACTTCTTTTACATTTACTTTCCTCATGACAGGGCACGAATTTATGAATATTTTTCCTTTCAACAAGACCGGCCAAATTCAAAACCACCTTATAGAACAAAAGTAGAGATTTTAAGAACACTGATACGACAAAAGACATCCGAAAAACCCACGTTACAACAGAAAGTTTTAGGTCCGGTAGGAGAAATAAAACATGCCAAAATGGCAGTCCGAATCCTCACGAGAATCGCTCATTTCAAACCGTATCCGACAGAGATACAAAATAATCCATTCACAGAAAACCACCCAAAAACAAAGTGCAAGACGCTCCCATCCTTTTGCTGACACAATGAAAGCCTGCCGTGCCCTACCTGCCTATGACAAACCTTTCTTCGTTATCTTTTCGACCTTTCTCTTATCATTGCGTTCGTCAAATCTTGTACACGAAAGTGGTTCTAAAAAACGAAAAAACTGCTTTTTCCTGTACGTATTTTTCTAAGAAAAGCCGATTTTCCGAGTAACATGAGGAACTTCTCGTTTTTTTATGCGGAGAAAAATAAATCATTTGGCTGCAAACCATTTTTCGTTCGGCTGAGATTAAATCTTCATTTTACCCTGTTTTCTCCTCTTTATTCATACAAATATACATTTATTTGCATTTATACACTCTTTTCTGCTACTGTCATTCGATTGAATACTCCACTAAGAAAATGTTTTTCTGCCATTTTGGCAGTCTTTCCGCTGCATGAATTCCACGGAAAACACTACTTTTGTACTGTGAAAGAAAACATCCTGAAAAAAACACATACACGCATAATTCCATACGACCATGCAAGAAGAAATCAACGAATTCGTAGAGGCACTTTACCGCTTCGTAGCAAATGAAATCAAACGGGTCACAGACCCCATATACTGCCAGGAGGGCATCAAAATCGTGGATGCCCGAAACCATATCTTCCGCCTCACCGATACGTCACGTACCGACGAGGCGGAAGACACATACGCCTTGCCCGACCTTTGCATCATAGACGAGGACATGCAGACCGTCCCCAACCGCCAACGCATGTACCGCATTGCACGGAACTATTGGAACGGCTGACCAAACGTAGTTTCCCTTCCTTCTATCTTTCAGACAAGCGCCATCAAAGCCTCATCGTCCAATACGCCGAGTTGGTGCACGCGGATAACTTCTTCCGTCCGTGCGGCATCATCCGTGCGGAAAACCAAGATACCCTTTCCGCCCAAGAGGAAAGAATAAAGATAGGATATGCCTATCCCCTCACCCGTAATCACACGTACGGCATCGGCCGCACGCCCGGGACGGTTGTCCAACGTGATGGCAAACACTTCCGACATGCTGGCCGAAATGCCTGCCGCCCGCAACACTTCGCATGCCCGCGTGGGTTCGGAACAGATAATACGGTAGATGCCATATTCCACGGTGTCGGATATGGTGGAAGCAATCAACTGGACACCGGCTTCTTTGAACAAGTCCAACACGCGCAACAATGTACCCGACTTGTTCTCTACAAAAATAGATATTTGATGTACTGTCATATTTTTCATTTTTATATCAACGTTCTACGTAAATCCCTTACCCTTACGGCCTTGCCGTCTTGTTTGGGCAAAGTCCCCTTGGGTACCAGTCTCACCACGGGCGTCAGAAGGATTTCATCTTTCAGTTGGCGTGTGATTTCACGGGTCAGCGCCTGCAAGCGCGGATAGTCGTCGCTGAATTCCTTCAACTCCACTTCCACCGTCATCAAGTCGTTGGCCTCTTCGTTGGTCAGGGTTATCAAATAGTCCGTCCCGAGTTCTTCAAACTGCATCAATACCGTTTCAATTTGAATAGGGAATATGTTGACCCCTTTCAGAATCATCATGTCGTCGCTCCGTCCCTTCATGCGGTCGAGCCGCTTATGGTGACGTCCGCACGGACAGTCGCCCGGTAAAATACGGGTCAAATCGCGGGTGCGGTAGCGCAACAACGGCATAGCTTCGCGGTTGATGGTGGTCAGCACCAGTTCGCCCACCTCGCCGTCGGGCACGGGTTCCAACGTCTGCGGATCCACAATCTCCACGATATAATAATCTTCCCAAATGTGCATCCCGTTCTGTTCCGTACACTCGAAGGCCACCCCCGGCCCACACATCTCGGACATGCCGAATGAGTTATAAGCTTTCACGCCCAACATCTTCTCGATTTTGCGCCTTTGTTCCTCCGAATGCGGTTCCGCCCCGATGACCAAAGTACGGAGCTTCGTGTCGCGCACAGGGTCTATCCCCATTTCCTCCATCACCTCATGGATACGGCTGGCGTAACTGGGGATGGCATGCAAGGCCGTCGTGCCGAAATCCGTAATGAACTTAATCTGCCGCTTGGTGTTGCCCGCAGCCGCCGGCACCGTCAGCATGCCGAGACGTTCGGCTCCGTATTGGAAGCCCAGTCCGCCCGTAAACATGCCGTACCCCGACGAGTTCTGAAAGACATCGCCCCGCCTCAGGCCGACCATGTACAAGCAACGCGCCACGGCATTGGCCCACTCGTCCAAATCCTTCTGCGTGTGCAGGATGACCGTAGGGGTGCCCGTCGTGCCACTGGAGGAATGCAGGCGCACCACTTCGCTCATCGGCACCGCGGCAAGCCCGAACGGGTAATTGTCGCGCAAATCCTGTTTCGTAGTAAAAGGAATCTTACGCAAGTCGTCCAACGAACGTATGTCTTCAGGAGACAAATGAGCCTCGGCAAACCGTTTCTGATAAAAAGGAGATTTCATACAACGACGGACCGTACGGAGCAAACGCTCGAATTGCAACGCCTCGATTTCCGTCCGCGTCAAAGTTTCTAATTCTTCATGCAAATACATTTCCATTTGTGTTTTAATCATGACGGGGACAAAGTTATAAAAAACTATCGCAAAAAGAGGGCATTTCCTTTTATTTTTTCACGGCATCCTCCATATCTTCCTCCCGGAAGGACATAAAAAAAGGGCTCCGCTGAGCCCAACCTTTGTTAACCTTAAATCTAATACTATGAAAAACACAGTACAAAGATACAACCTTTTGGCGATTCTGCAAATTTCTTGCTCTAAAAAACATGTTATATAACATATTTTATCTTTTCAAGAAACATTTTCAATCTTCATGGGAATCGAAAGCAAAGTTTTTTGTACCTTTGACCGGAAAGAAAAACCAATCAAACAAAACCTGAATGAAAAAGCAATATTTAAAAACCGTGATTCTGGCCGCCGCATTGGCAGGGCCGCTCAACGCCATGGGACAAGTCGCCACTCCGACGCATACTATCCAGCAAACATTTACCATCCCCAGTCCCGACTACAAACTCAGTCCTTACACCGGCATGACGCGTCAAAGCTGGATTGACGCAGCCGAATACTTGTTAAGCGGGGCCTTCACTTACATCCGCACATTGGACGACCCGATGTATTTCCCCAAACAGCTCGACAAGGCTTATCCTAATAATGAAGGACAAGTGCCCACGGCCAAACTGGAAGGATTCTGCCGCACGCTGTTCGTAGCCGCTCCCCTGCTCCGGGAAAAGCCGGAACTCACTTTAAACGGGATAAAAGTGGCGGACTACTACCGCCACCAACTTCTGAACCTCATCCGTCCGGACAGTCCGAGCTTCATCCCTCACCGCAAGGGGGGGCCAAGCCAGATACTGGTGGAATTCGGCGCCCTGGCCATATCATTGTCTGTGGCCAAGGACATCCTTTGGGAACCGCTCACACAAGAGCAGAAAGACCAACTGGCCGCCACGATGCTAAGTTACGGCAACGGTCCGACCATAGGGTCGAACTGGATGTTCTTCAACGTTTTCGTCATCAGCTTCTTCAAGGAACAAGGTTATGCCGTCAACGACCAACGCATGAAAGAAAACTTGGAAAAGATTCTCAAGCTCTATCGCGGAGAAGGCTGGTATAACGACGCGCCGGCATACGACTATTACAGCATGTGGGCATTCCAGATGTACGGCCCCATTTGGGCGCAAATGTACGGGCACTTCTATCCGGAATATGCCGCGCAGTTCATGAAAAACCAGCATGACTTGGCGGACAATTATCCTTATATGTTCAGTGCGGAAGGCAAAATGAACATGTGGGGACGGAGCATCCCTTACCGCTTCGGTGCCGTCGTGCCGCTCGCGTTGTTAGGATATGAAAAAGACCCGGACATCAATTACGGATGGATGCGCCGCATCGCTTCCGCCACCCTGCTGCAATTTTTGCAGAACCCCGATTTTCTGGAAGACAATGTGCCGACGCTGGGATTCTACGGCACCTTCGCACCGGCCGTACAGATTTACAGTTGCCGAGGCAGTGTATATTGGTGCGGAAAGGCGTTCCTGAGCCTGCTCCTCCCTGCCGACAATCCGTTCTGGACCGCCGTGGAGAATAACGGGCCATGGGAAAAGGAATTCAAAAAAGACCATGTGTACAACAAATTCCAACCCGCAACGAACCTGCTCATCACCGACTATCCGAATTGCGGAGGGGCGGAAATGCGTTCGTGGTGCCATGAAACGGTAGCCAACGACTGGCAAAAGTTCCGCAGTTCCGAAAACTATAACAAGCTGGCCTACCACACGGAATTCCCTTGGATGGCCGATGGGACGAACGGAGAGGTTTCCATGAACTATGCCACCCTGAACGGCAAGAACCAATGGGAGGTACTCCGTCTCTACACGTTCCAAAGTTTTGAAAACGGCATCTACCGACGCGATGCCGAACTGGAAACCAACCGTGACATCCGGTACAAACTGGCGGACATCCCCCTGCCCAACGGTGTCTTGCGGGTAGACAAGGTCGTCACTCCGGCAGCCACCAAAGTCCGTTTGGGACATTACACCTTACCGGAAATCAACGACAATCCCGTCGAGGAAGAGAAGTCTTCCAAAGTAAAAGATGCCGTAATACTGCACAATGGGGCATACCGTCTGGCTTTGGTTCCGCTCCAAGGATGGGAAACGGTTACAGCCAGCTATCCGGAAGGGCTGCATCCGGTGAGCCACAAATGCGGACTCATCATGGCTGAAAGCAACGTGGAAAAGGAAAAGATATTCGTCACCTTGATGCTTTGGAAGAAAGGTAAAAAAGGCTTCACGAAGAAAGAACTGTCCCCCGTAAAGGACGTAAAAGTATCTGAAGACCTGAATGCCGTAGACATCACGTTTGCAGACAAAAGCGTAAAACGGGTCTCTTTCTAAGACACTCTAAAGACAAGGGCAAAAGCACATCCCGGCCGACTCTAAACCAGTTTCGACCGGGAAGTTTTTTATCCGGAAGACTCAGGCTTTTCCTAATATCTTCGCCACCAACCACTCCGGTGCAATCCGCATCCAAGGGGCAAGAAACGCCCAACGCCGGGTAATCACGGCTTTCTTTTTCCGTGCGCTTATGGCCCTGTAGATAGCCCTAACCGCCTTTTCCGGTTCATCCACCCAAAACAATTTTTCGGGATGGGAAAGCAAGGGAGTACGAACGAATCCGGGACGAACATCCGTCACGCAAACCCTCTTACGGGAAATGCGTGCACGTTGCCGCAACGCTTCCAAATAGTGAATCTGGTAGGCCTTGGAAGCGGAATAAGCAGGAGCCGGAGCCAAACCACGGATGCCGGCTACCGACGAAATGGCAGCCAAGTGTCCATATCCTTGTTGCATAAAAAACGAGAAAGCCCAGTCCGTCACTGCCGTCCAACCACGCACGTTGGTATCGACTGTGGGTAACTCCAGTCCGTAATCCAAATCCGGATTCATTCGTCCCACTCCGGAACACAAGACCAGTAAATCCAAACCTCCCATCTCACCGGCCAAAGCAGACAAATGCACTGCTATTTGGCTGATATCCGTCACATCCGCCTTTAAACAATGTACTTCGGAATGACCTTTGGCCACTTCTGCCAGCTTATCTCCACGCCGACCGACGATACCTACCACATGTCCGTCACGAATATAGCGTTCAGCCAACATACGCCCCAAACCGGAAGTTGCCCCTACCACTATAATCTTATTCTGTTGCTTCATACGCCTCCTATTTTTATTTCTCTACAAAGGTAAAGGAAAAACAAGCTGAAACCATCCGACTGTTTGTATGGAAACAGGGGCTAGGCAAAAGATTAACAGTTTTTATTGGAAAAAACTGCTTAGGTTTGAAATAAAGGCGTAACTTTGGTTATATAATCATTTATAAAATCAAAGCAATATGAAAAAGCGTAGTTTATGTTTTAAATACGGCAGCTTTAGTGCTGCTCTTTTAGCTCTTGCCTTGGGAATGGCTTCCTGCCATCTGGAGAAAAAAAATGGAACAGACCAAAGTCGTGCCATAAAAACGGAAGATATCACATGGGAGGAAAAGCCTTCATCTGAAGGATGTAAGTTGGCTGCCGCTTATCCGACGGATAACTCCAGTGTCGTGACACAGAACATACGGGAATGGATGAATGAACAGCTCGGTGGCACCTACACCGGAAGTTTGGATGACGGTAAGAAACTACTGGAATACTATGGTACAGAACGTGCGGAGCAGGTGAAACGTGACATTGCTGAAATAGGAGAAAACACGGCCATGGATGCATCTGCCTATTACGTACAATTCAAAAAGGCGTTTGAAACAGAAAAGTTCATCACATATACCTCTGAAATATATGAATATTCCGGTGGAGCACACGGCGGAGAAAGTCTGAGCGGCGGTGTATTCCGTAAATCGGACGGTCGTAAATTCGGTTGGGACATGTTCACGGCAAACGGCAAAGAAAAGTTACGCGGCATGATAAAGAATGGATTGAAAAGTAAATTCTTCAAAGTAAACAGCGATGAAGAACTTTATGAAAGGCTATTGGATGAGAATGCACGTTATACTTTTCCGCTTCCGGAGACTGCTCCGGTATGCAGACCCAACGGAGTAGAATTCATCTATCAGCAGTACGAGATTGCTCCATACGCAGCCGGCATTCCCACATGTACTCTCCCGTATGACTCTTTAGAGAACCTCTTCACGGTGACGATGAAGCCTCTGATAGAAAGTACCACGGACTCTTTGGCCCTCACTTACAACCCGATAGTCAAACGATAACTCTATACGTTTGGTACAAACTATGACGAAAATCCCTGCGTCCTCTCCGGACGCAGGGATTTTCGTTCTATCCATTCCTATCGGTAATGGAAATAATCCACATCCACAAAACCGCTCTCGCTATTATCGTTAAAACAATACATGCCGATACGGTCACCCTTATAATTTCCCCAAGCCATTTGATAGGGCGTTCCGAAAGGCAAGAAATTATCCCCGTCCAAACTATAAGCATATCGGGATTTACCGTCCAAACCCCACTGGCTACTGAACCAGATATGTTTTGACGGGACTTGCATGCCTTTCGTTATCTTGCCGTTTTCACGAAATTCCAAATAGCAAATGCCTCCTTCTTTCGTCACACCGATAGCGGAATGCGGTGAAGAAAAATGGCAAAGACCGGCTTTCTGTCCGTTTTCCATACCGGAAATATCCATTTTCACCACGACCACATTATCCTGCTTTCTGAAAGTCCTTTGTGTAAGCGTATTACCGGCTTTCAATAATTGATTGGGTTCCAACGGACGATAAGCTTTCAGACGCAACCATCCCGGACGTTCAGTCAAGGAAAAGAACCCCTTCCTCGGCTGGTGGTTCCACTGCCATTGCGGAGGCAACCGGCTCTCGTCGAAATCATCACTACGCTGAATGTCTAATTTCTCATCCGCTTGAAAAGGCATCGCTCCGGTCCATTTCATCGTACCTATATTTGAATCCAAAACCTCTCCCAATATAGGCCAATCGTCAATCCAAGTGACAGGCAAAAGGCTGACAATACGACCACTCCAATCACCCGTGCCATGATGCGTCAGAAAGTACCAGTTATTGTCCCTCCCCTGGACTATGCCACCTTGGTTGGGTTCCATCGCTTCCACGGAAGGCAACGCCAATTGCCTTTCTTCTTTATAAGGTCCCGTCACTTTTTTCGATCGTTTGGCCAAGACATAACGCCCGACACCCGGCTTATGTTCACTGAAAACCAGATAATACCATCCGTTTACCTTTATCAATTTGCTGGCCTCTCGGCCGCTTCCTTCATTGATAAGCACAGCCGATTTCCGGTCTATGCTTTTTCCGTCTTCCGACATCTTAAAAAGATAGGTCTTATAACCGTCTGCAAAATGAGTCCCCGCAAAGTAAGCCTTTCCCTTATCGTCCCAAATTGCGGTACAATCATCCCAACCGGGTTCGGACAAAAGAGAAGTCAAGGGCTCCCACGGCCCCTCGGGACGTACGGCAGAGGTCATGAAATATCCTTCATCCGGTGTCCCGAAAAAGAGGTAAAAACGACCGTCATGGTAACGCAACGTCCCGGCCCATATCCCACGGTTATAACGGTTCATGCGTGTCCAATCCAGCTCTTCACCGATTTGGGTCAAATCTTCGACAGCATTCCCACAGATTTCCCAGTTCACCAGATCCTTAGAATGTAAAATCGTCATTCCCGGAGAAAACTGGAACGTAGAAGATATGGCATAATAATCATCCCCGACCCTGATACAATCTATATCACTATAGTCTGACGGGATGACCGGATTCATATACGTCCCATCACCTTGGTCTCCCCAACTTTCCCACTTGCCCCACTCTCTTTGCTGCTGTCCTTTCAGACCAGTACAAAGACAAAGGCTAAAAACGATTGACCATAAATATCTCATTCCTATTCTCGTTTAATAAATATTCCATTCCCAAACTCCTGCAACACCCTCTGAAATCCTGACTCTCAGGAAACGATATTTCCCCTTCGGTTCATCGACATGCGGAGATTGCATCCGCAAGTCGTCATGTCCTCCGCATTTCCTCCATGTAGTCCCGTCCACCGAACCTTCAAGTTGATAAGCATGTCCGGCTGTAGGACGTACAAAATAAATTTCACTGCGCCGTATTTTCCGGGTTCTTCCCAAATCTGCAACAAGCCATTTGTCCTTATCTCCTTCCGCAGCCATCCATCGGGAACCGTTCGCCCCATCCACGGCAAAGGCCGGAACAAAATACTCCGTACGACGACACAAATCGTCTTTCATGGGTTCGATAAACAAGGGGGCCGCCGTACTGGATGCATAAACCGTATCAGCCTTAATTTCTTTCCTTCCCTTCACCTTCCGCAAAGGCCCTACTCCATCCAAACTCAATTTCACCGGACGAATCGTACCGTCTTCATTGAACTCCAAGCGATTTACATAGGTTTGCCGGTTGGTACTGCGGCGGCCGAACTCCAAGTAAGCAAAATAATAATGGTCTTCATCTGTATTGAAGACACAACCATGTCCCGGCCCGAAGACACCTTGTTCGTAATCTGTAGTCGACACAATATCCTGCTCCGGGTATTCGTAAGGCCCGAGAGGAGAAACCTTGCTCATCACATAAGCATATTGATACCTCTCATCTCCCCCTATGGTGTACAAATAATAATAGATACCTTTCCGTTTGAAGAATATAGGGCCTTCCGAATATTCTTTGCGAGGAGTAGAAATCACATGGACAACGGAGTCCACCGTAATCATATCTTTTGCCAGTTTGGCCACATGCCGACGTCCCCAAAACACATAGGCTTGCCCGTCGTCATCTATAAAGACTTCTGCATCGATACCGCCCGGATCTTCTGTCTGCAACAGGGTAGAAGCCGTATAAGGTTTGTAAAACCGGTCTTCCCCGCGAGCCAATTTAAACGGCCCCTCCGGATGGTCGGCGACTGCCGGATACATATAACCGTTAATCGTAGGGTAAATGTAATACTTTCCATTAGCTTGGACTACTTTACTGGGAGCCCAGTATTTCTCAGTTGCTGCCGACGGAAAATATGTCCCGTCGAAACTCCAATGCACGAAATCCTTGGACTTCCATACCACCGGAGGCCCGGACGTTTCCAACCCTCTTCCATATCCGTCCGTCGTGGCATAACAATAAAACATACCATCGATTTCCTGTATGCTGGCATCTGCAATCATATCCGGAACCAAAGCATTTCCAAACGGATTCACAACCTGGGCTTCCATAATGGCAACTACAGAAAAGGCTTGTCCTAAAGCCATTATTCTTTTCCACTTCATTTTCATGATACTATCAATAATATATATGCCGCAAAGATATGAAACAGCATTTATTTCTCTATTGGACTTTATAGCCTTTGACAAGAACTATATCTACCAATTCACATGAAGCGCATGTTCCATAAAGCACAACCATCCTTTGTTTCCCTTCGCACCATAAACAACCGTTATGGTAAGTCGACTGCAAAAACCACAGTCACGGAAACAAAGGATGGATTCAATCCGTCAAAGTACGAAAACCTGTTAATTCTTGAAACTGTGTATCGGAGCCGGAATACGACCTATCCGGTTCACGAAATCACCGCAACCGAAAGAGTTGACCGGCATCACGGGAGCATAGCCCAAAAGTCCTCCGAACTCTACCGTATCCCCTACCGTTTTGCCCACTACGGGAATGATGCGCACGGCCGTCGTTTTCTGGTTCACCATGCCTATTGCGGCTTCGTCTGCAATGATACCCGAAATCGTCGTGGCGGGCGTATCGCCCGGAATGGCAATCATATCCAACCCGACCGAGCAAACACAAGTCATGGCCTCCAACTTTTCCAAAGTCAACGCGCCACACTCCACGGCATCAATCATACCTTGGTCTTCACTCACCGGAATAAAGGCTCCGCTCAGCCCTCCCACGTATGATGAAGCCATCACGCCTCCCTTCTTCACCTGATCGTTCAGCAAAGCCAATGCTGCCGTGGTTCCCGGAGCACCGGCGCGTTCCAAGCCGATTTCTTCCAATATTTCGGCCACGCTGTCTCCCACGGCCGGAGTCGGAGCCAACGACAAGTCGATGATGCCGAAGGGCACTCCCAAACGCCGCGAAGTTTCTTGCGCCACTAATTGCCCCACACGGGTGATTTTAAAAGCCGTACGTTTGATTGTCTCACAGAGCACCTCGAAGCTGGCTCCCCTGATTTGGCTCAACGCATGTTTCACCACGCCCGGACCGCTCACCCCCACATTGATGATGGCATCCGCCTCGGACACGCCGTGGAAAGCACCGGCCATGAACGGATTATCATCCGGAGCATTGCACAAGACCACCAGTTTAGCACAGCCCAAAGAATCCTTGTCTTTCGTCCGCTCGGCCGTCTGCAAGATAATCTCGCCCATCAGTCTCACAGCATCCATATTGATACCGGTTTTCGTTGACCCTACATTCACCGAACTGCAAATGCGTTCCGTTTCTGCCAAAGCCTGAGGTATGGAACGGATGAGCAGTTCGTCACTATGGGTCATCCCCTTGGACACGACAGCCGAATAGCCGCCCAAGAAATTAATGCCGACTTCTTTCGCTGCCCGGTCTAAAGCATGAGCCACCTTTACATAATCTTCCGGCGTGCGGCAAGCAGCTCCTCCCACCAACGAAACAGGCGTAATGGAAACGCGTTTGTTCACTATGGGGATTCCATACTCCTTAGAAATATCCTCTCCGGTTTTCACCAAGTCTTTCGCCAGACGTGTGATTTTATCATAAATCTTCCGGCAAAGCGCGTCCACATCCGAATCCACGCAATCCAACAAGTTGATACCCATCGTAATGGTACGCACATCAAGATTCTCCTGCTCGATCATCTTGTTGGTCTCCAACACCTCATATATATTAATCATATCTTAGCCACAGGATTAAATACGATGCATTTTATCAAAAATCTCTTCGCGTTGGCATTTCACCTGAACCCCCATCGACAAACCTATCTCGGCCAACTCGTTCGCCAACACTTCAAAAGGCTTTTCCACCTTAGACAAGTCTGCTATCATCATCATATTAAAATACTCTTGCACAATGGTTTGGGATATATCCAAAATGTTTGCCTTGTTCTCCGCCAAGTACGTACAAACCTTCGCAATGATGCCTACCGCATCCTTTCCTACTACTGTAATAATCGTCTTACTCATAATCTTTAATTCGGGATAATTGCTCCGTAAAAGAAACAGTCTGTTATTCAAAGACGCAAATATAAGAAAATTTGCTGAATAACAGACTGTATTTCTATCAATAATCTATGCTATACCACTTATCCGTAGATAATCTTACCGTTTTCGTCACGGTTTTCATCAATAAACGATTTCTCGTATTGCGTCATACCTCGCAAAGACATACCCATGCTGGAGAAGCCTCCGTCGTGATAGAGATTCTGCATCGTAACCTTCTTCGTCAAATCGGAGAACATCACCACACAATAGTCCGCGCATTCATCCGCACTGGCATTACCCAAAGGAGACATACGATCGCTGAAATCATACAAACCATCGAACCCCTTGATACCACCGCCAGCGGTAGTAAAGGTCGGAGACTGGGAAATCGTATTGACACGGACTCCTTTCTCGCGCCCATAAATATAACCGAAACTACGGGCGATGGATTCCAACAAAGACTTTGCATCCGCCATATCGTTATAGCCGAAGAAAGTACGTTGTGCCGCCACATAACTCAACGCCAAAATAGAACCGTTTTCATTGATGGCATCCAGTTTTTTGGCCGTCTGAATCATTTTATGAAATGAGATGGCGGAAATATCCAACGTCTTATTCAAGAAACCGTAATCCAAATCGTCATACGTACGCTTCTTGCGCATGTTCACACTCATGGCCACGGAATGAAGCACGAAGTCGATTTTGCCTCCCATAACCTCTTGTGCCTGCACAAAGAGCTTCTCCAAATCGTCCACTGAAGTTGCATCGGCAGGAATTATTGTTGCATTGGTCTTTTTCGCCAATTCGTCAATCGTACCCATACGGCAGGCCACCGGGGTATTGGTCAACACAATCTGCGCCCCTTCTTCCGAAGCACGTTCTGCAACTTTCCAAGCAATAGAAGCGTCATTCAGCGCACCGAAAATAATACCGCGTTTACCTTTTAACAAGTTATAAGCCATAAATAGTAATCTAATAAAAATTATATTCTTCGTTATCGGGAACAAAGATACAACTAATTTTGCACTTAAACCGCATATTTGTGCAAAACATTGAAAATCCCCACCGGAAATCCGGCGGGGATTGGCTTATTCTTCAGAGTCCTGTTCAAATATATTGTAAAGCGGCACGCGCCAGAAACCGGCATCGCGGTACCATTTCAAAGAAGTAAAAAACCGCATCATCAACATATCATAACCCGGTTGCAAAAGCTGAGATACCCTCGGTGGCACATAAGTACTCAAACCGCTAAACGCGCCATCTTTAATCGGGATTTCCGGCATCGCGGTATAATCGTTTACCGAACTGTAATCACTATGTTCCTTATAAACCACCGCCTCGTCCAAAATAGTCCTGATTTTCGGGACGTAAGGACTTGAAAGCCCAATGCTGTCCACCCACTCCCCATAATCATACAATTGAAAGCCCGTCTCGAACATCTGTAAATCGTCACGGTCCACCTTCATCAAATGATTCTGTACCGCCTCATCCTGAAACAAAGAATCCATATACAAAGCCAAGGCATTCATCTGCGAAAGATCGGAAACACTGATGGAAACGAAATCATCCCACTCCACATCGTTATTCTGGAAATGTTTCATATAAGCCTGGGCTGCACGTGCCAGTCCGGCCGCATCCATCTTCAGCAGATGAGGTAGAGCCTTGTCGTAAGGGAATCCCTCTGCCGGAATGGAGTTGGGAGCTGCAAGGAAATAATGCGCCCGGTCTTTCAGTTCATACGCCGTCTCCATATTGGCCATCAAACAAGCGTCGAACATAATCACATCCATATACGGACATCCCTCAAGAGCCTCACGTATATCCGTAATATTCATGCTGTAGCCACTTTCCTCATCCCCGAAAGCACGCTTCCTTACCGTATTTGGCGTATAAAGGCTGCCGTTGGCATGAGAAGAGAATGCAACTCCTTTTCGCTCGGCCGGATACAGCGTAAAGACATCATTGATGATTTCCTTCATCACTTCCGGGTCCACCGAATACTGGTCCGGATAAGTCTTCACAGTTGTCTGCTGCACTTTTCCGCTGTTATCTTTCCCAATCAGATATAATGTCGGCACCGAACTGATATCGGCATACACCAACACGTTGGCATTGATATCGGATTTGCCGTATCCGATTTTCATGTCACTGATGTTGGCATTCAGATACTGTTTCAAATCGTTCTGCCCTACCATATATAAAAGGTAAGTGGCTTCTTTGGGCTGGTCTACGTCAGGCCCTCCCTTGTCCGTATCGTCCTCGCAGGCTGCGAACACGCAGCCCATCATTAACGCTCCGATACAGCCTTTTATCCTAAACTCCATATTTATACGTTTTTTTATCAATTTCACAAAGGTACTAAAAATGAAATACAATCCAAATCTTTTATCAAAAAAAGCGACACGGCAATCTGACGAAAAACCAAGAGGAAGATTGATTCAACGCTCTTTTCACTCCGCAGAAACAAGTGGCCAGCCCTCTTCATCCCATGCCATTTCCCGAAAAAATAATTTACTGGCTCCATCTTCCGAACGGCTGTAGCCATGGGCCATGAAATAATCTTTTCCATCGAAATGATAAGCCGCACTATGCCCGATGGCCACAAACTCATCATTGCTGTCTACAACCAGACTTCCTCCACCCCGCGTCAGTTCCCGTCCGTCTTTATCCACATAAGGACCGGTCACCCGGGTGGAACGGCCTACCACTACCTTATAATCGCTCTTCAACCCGCGACAACAAAAATCGTAGGACACAAACAAATAATAATAACCGCCATGCTCGAAGATAAACGGGGCCTCGACGGAATTTACGGAACGCGAAGGTACGTCGGAAGCCCCCTCGAACTGGCGTGTGCATATTGTGTACAATTTTTCCGGTTTCAAAGTAGAAGTCAAATCCTCGGTCAACCGTACCAACTGGATACCTCCCCAAAAGGAGCCGAACGTCATCCAAGGGTTCCCTTCCTCGTCTATGACAATGTTCGGGTCGATGGCATTAAAGTTGTCATGGGAATGCGACACGATAACCGCGCCGGTATCCGTCCACGGCTCATCCGAGTCTGGATTCAAAGTCTTGCGATAGGCGTGGCCAATGGCTGAGGTATTTTTACCGAAAGTGGAACAGGAATAAAAAAGATGATAATTTCCCTTATAATAAATGATATCCGGTGCCCACGTGTGACCTTCATATCCCTTGATACTATCCACAGCCCACTGAGGAGGAGCCGAAAAAACACCGTGCCGGATAGTCCATTCGGATAAGTCTTTCGACGAGAAAAACGAAACGTTGTGTCCAGTGGAATAAAGATAATATGTATCCCCTTCTTTTGCCATGACAGGGTCATGTACCAACGGTTCGCGCACTATACGCCCTTTACGGACTCCCTCTCCCTGTTGGGCATAACCGCTCATCAGTGCAGAAAGCCCCAACATACCTATAAACAATGTTCTTTTCATGAAATAAGATTAATGATTTCGATAACTATTTTAATATCCGCTCAAAAGTTGGAAGACGGCTTGTGTATAATCCGCCATTTTCTGTGCCTTATGAATTTTCTTGCGGCATTTTCGATCACCTTCGGGATATATATATTCCCAAAAAGCTTTCATTTTCGTCAGCAGTTGCTTCTCGCCCCCTTCGAGTGTCTGGACATAATGGTCCAGCAAATCCGCATGCAACGCCCGCAAGGAGGACATGCGCCGCTCCATGTTCCACGCCGCGCCCTCATGGTATTCGATAGCTACCCAAGGGGCCGCTAACAACCCGCGTCCCATCATGACGCCTTCCAAAAAGGGCATTCCCTGCTGTAATTCACTAAGAGACTCTACCGTCGTGACATCGCCGTTATAAACTACCGGATGGCGACATTCACGGGCAAAACGAAGAAAAGCCTCACGGTCGCATTCCCCCTTATATTGCTGCCGCCCTGTTCTTGCATGCACCACCACCCGTGACAAACGAGTCTCATTCAACACAGGAAGAAGCTCCATGCACTCTGCCGCATTCTCATATCCCAAACGCATTTTTACGGAAAAAGAGATGTCCGGATAGCGTTCCACTACCTGTAACAATCCTCTCACCCGTTCAGGTTCAGGCAAGAGACCGCATCCCTTTCCCTTTTTCACCAACATGGGAAAAGCGCAGCCCATGTTTAAATCCACCTCCTGATATCCATAGGGAACTACCTGAGCCAGAATCTGTTCTGCCTCTTCGGCCGAAGCCGCTATGATTTGAGGAACAAGATGCCCTACTTTGTTTGCATCCGGATGCAAATCACGTACATCCTTTCTTCTCAGGCCACCGTGCTCCCAACGGATGAAAGGTGTGTAGTACACATCCACTCCACCGAAGTGTTTCTCAAAAGCATTGCGGTAAGGAGCCTCCGTAAGCCCCTGCAAAGGAGCCATATATATCTTTAGTCTTTCCATATCTATTTTTCCGGTTTCTTTATATCCCGTATAATACGTTCCATTTCATCGAATTCCGCTCCCTTGTTCTGATTCAGGTAAACTTGATACAGCAAAGGCGCCCAACGGGAAGCCTTATCCGGAGACAACCGACGCACCTGTTCCAAAGGCTCCTCTGCCAATGCATAATACGTCATCATTTCCGTTCTGTATTTCCGATATGCAGCACTTTTCAGCTCTGATTTTTTCATCGCATCGGAAGACGCTTTGGCCATATTGCAATAAGCCAGCCCCTTAAAATAATTAGCCTCAATATTCATGCTGTCCAAAGTCAGAACCACATCACAATTCGCTATACAATTCTTATAGTCATCTTTACGCATGTACACCAATGCCTTTGCATACCAGAACAAAGCATTCTTCGGGTCGTATTGTATCATCCGGTCTGCAAACAACAACGCGTCGTCGTATTTCCCTTTACGATTCAGAAACTCCTGCAAACTGGTGAAAAAATATGTATGGTCAGGGAAATTCACAATACCCCTTTTCAATTCCTTCACCCAAGCTGCAGTATCATTCAAAGCCAAGTGCGACCTACAAAGATACTCCTGCACATACTGTTGGTTCTTGGGGTATCGCAAAGCCGTCGGAGCATAACGTATCACGCCCTCGTAAGCCCCGATATGGTATCCCGTGGCTATAATCCAATAGGCCACACGGGAATACATCGTATCCGTCTGATTCAAGAAGTCGCTCTTCAATGCCGGATATTCGGCCGAAGACAAATATAAATCCAAGAATCGGAATGCTTCCGTATAATTCTTCTTTCTCAAATAGAAGCGTCCGCCATTCAATAAATTGGCACGATGTTCCAGCAGTCTCTTACGAGCCGACGAACGGAACTTAAAACGCCCTTTGTAGTCTGAAGCCAACTCCACGGAATCACATTTCTCGAAATATTTATAGGCATTGTAGATACTATTATAATAAAGCACCGTATCGTATGCACGTTTCAAATAGATTTTTTCGTTTTCAATGTCATTCAACCTGCACTGTACCAATGCCGCCGTATAATACAGTTCTGCACGTTTCACTACTTTTTTCTCGCCGGACAGCGCATCCATCAGGCTCTTCTCTGCAGCATCCAGCCGCTCCCTTACCTTCTTGGCCTCATCCCCGTTCTCCTCATATCTGGCATTCTTTATGGTTTTACGCGCTTCACGAACCACATTGGCACCGTCCAGTGTCTGACAACAAACCCCGAACATACAAACCATTGCCCAAAAACTCAATCTACTCATCCTATATAAAACAAAAGGGTGATGCCCACACTTTCATTGAACACCACCCCAATTCTTTTTTACTTTATCATTATCTCCTACCGCTTACTTGAGATAAGTATCCATCTCTGCTTCTTTAGCCTTTTCTCCGGTTATATAATACACCGTCTTCAGACGAGAAGCCCATCTCTGCGGATTGTCAGGCTCAAGTTCCTTGACTTTCAGGAAGAACGGTTCTGCCTTCTTATACCAAGACTTCACTTTTTCAATCTCCTTGTCATATTCGGCTTTCTTCATGTTCTTCGTCTTACCGATTGCTTCGTTGATGCCATATCCTGTATTACAGCAGCATACACCGGCATTGTAATAAGCATCCGTAAAAGTAGGATCTATTTCCGCACTCTTCTCAAAGAACGGCAGAGCTTCCTCAAATTTCTCCTGACCGAACAATACTACACCTTTTGAATAATTGGCAATCTTATTATTCGGGTCGGCCGCCAAAAGACTGTTAGCGAACTCCAACGAAGCCGCATCATTCTTCTTTTCGGTGTAATAAGCCAGCAAATTCTGGGCTATCACCTCATCTGCCACTGCATACTTCTTCGAAGCATCAACCCATTGAGCCGTATCTCCCTTTTCCAAGAGTGTCATCAAATGTAATTGTTTTACCGTCTTGGCTTCTTTATCATACTTCAATGCCTCTTCCAAATGAGTAGCGACCTTATCAAAATCTTTACCCTGGTAAGCTGCCAGGCAAGCATAATAAGCTACTTGATTTTTGTCAAATACACTATCGTTCAACACCTTCGGCTCATCAGCCACCAGTTTATGATTCTGCGGATAAGTCAACCACGCATCGTATGCTTTATAAGCTCCCGCAAAATTCTGATTTTGGAAGTCAAACTGACCGACGTACATCAAGAAAGTACGGAACTTCATCAAGTTGCCTTTGTTCTTTTCCGCATATTCCTTTTTCTCGTCATACTCGTTGCATTTTTCGTATGCGTCCAGACAAGCATACAGGTTTTTAGCAAACTTTGCCGTATCCAAAGGCTGGTGAGCAGCCGCTTTGTTCAGTTCGTCTGCAAAAAGCCTTTGGTACAAATCTCCCTGAACATCCCAAGCCAAAGCCATGTCTTTGGTTTCTCCGCTGTTCAAAGCTTCCGTCAACAACGTCTGGGCTTCCTCTATTTGATTGTTGTTAATCAATCCCTGAGCTTTTTTCACCAGTCTGTTCTGCGCGAAAGCACCGGTTGAAGCAACCAGCAATGCAATTGATAATACGTATTTATTCATAACTTTATAAATTAAAAGTTTTAAACTCATTCATTCGTTTCAGTCTCTTCGTCACGGGACTCTGAAACCGATGCATCAGAACTGCCTTCCGACTCATCCATCACCGGAGCCACACCGTCACTCAACATTTCCGTCTCTTCTTCTTCGTCCTCCGTCTGTACCTTGCATACGCTACTGATTTGGTCATTACGCTTCTCAAGATTAATCAAACGGACACCTTGTGTGGCACGTCCCATAATACGGACATCAGCCACTTTCAGACGTATCGTTATACCGCTCTTGTTAATAATCATCAGGTCGTTCTCGTCCGTCACGACTTTGATAGCCACCAACTTACCGGTTTTCTCCGTGATGTTCAGTGTCTTCACACCCTTCGCGCCCCGGTTCGTCACACGATAATCCTCTATGTCCGAACGTTTGCCATAGCCTTGCTCGCTGACCACCATGATGGTTTCCGTCTGCGGGTCGTTCACACATACCATGCCTACCACTTCGTCGCTACCGTCCTCGTCGATGGTCATACCTCTCACACCAGTAGCCGTACGTCCCATGGCACGCACTTTGCTTTCATGGAAACGAATGGCACGACCGTTTCTGTTAGCGATGATGATTTCATTCTCGCCATTTGTCAGACGCACGCCGATGACACGGTCGTCTTCACGAATCGTAATGGCATTGACCCCATTGGTACGCGGACGGGAATACTCCTGCAAGCAGGTTTTCTTGATGATACCGTTCTTCGTGCAGAACACCACATAATGCGAACGGCAGAATTCCGCATCGTTCAGGTTCTTGATACGCAAGCAAACATTGATAGCGTCATCCGGGTCGATATTCAACATATTCTGAATGGCACGTCCCTTAGAGTTCTTGGCACCTTCCGGTATCTCATATACTTTCATCCAGAAACAGCGACCCTTCTGCGTGAAGAAGAGCATCGTGTTGTGCATCGTAGCCGGATAGATGTATTCCACAAAGTCCGTATCGCGAGTGCTCGTTCCCTTGCTGCCCACGCCACCACGAGCCTGTGCCCGGAACTCGGCCAAAGGCGTACGCTTGATATATCCCATGTGACTGATGGTGATAACCATCTCGTCGTCAGCATAAAAATCTTCAGGATTGAATTCTTCGCTCGAATATACGATTTCCGAACGCCGTTCGTCGCCGAACTGCTCTTTAACCTCGATCAATTCGTCCTTGATTACTTTCATGCAAAGGTCTTCATCACTCAGTATCTGTTTGAAATATTCGATTTGTTTCAACAGTTCATCGTATTCGTTACGCAACTGCTCCTGCATCAGGTTCGTCAACTGACGCAGACGCATCTCTACGATGGCTTTGGCCTGTACCTCGTCCAGTTCGAAACGGTTCATCAAACCTTCGATGGCGGCCTGCGGATTCTGGGCACTGCGAATAATATGCACGACTTCGTCGATGTTATCACTCGCAATAATCAAACCTTGCAAAATATGGGCACGTTCTTCCGCCTTGCGCAAATCATACTGCGTCCGACGGATGACCACATCGTGACGATGGTTCACAAAGTTAGAGATGCAATCCTTCAGAGACAACAACTTGGGACGCCCTTTCACCAACGCTATGCAATTCACGCTGAAGCTGGTCTGCAACGGAGTCATCTTGAACAATTTGTTCAATACGACATTTGCGTTGGCGTCGCGTTTCACATCCACCACGATACGCATGCCTTCACGGTCGGATTCGTCATTGGCATTGCTGATGCCTTCAATCTTCTTGTCATTTACCAAATCGGCAATCTGTTTAATCAGCTCCGCTTTGTTTACCCCGTAAGGAATCTCCGTAATGACAATCTTATCATGATTCTCTCCCGGCTCTATCTCAGCACGGGCACGCATAATCACACGTCCGCGCCCCGTCTCGTAGGCATCGCGCACGCCCTGCATACCGTAAATAAAGCCACCGGTAGGAAAATCAGGAGCCTTGATATACTCCATCAGTCCGTCGATGTCAATATCCCGATTGTCTATATAAGCCACACAAGCATCAATGACTTCCCCTAAATTATGCGTTGGGATGTTAGTGGCCATTCCCACTGCGATACCACTGGCACCGTTTACCAGCAAGTTCGGTATTTTTGTCGGCATAACCGTAGGCTCCCTCAACGTATCGTCGAAGTTGTTCATCATGTCTACGGTTTCCTTTTCCAAGTCATCCATCATAGCTTCGCCCATCAACTGCAGGCGAGCCTCTGTATAACGCATGGCAGCAGCACTATCCCCATCGACGGAACCGAAGTTTCCCTGACCGTCCACCAGCGTATAACGCATGCTCCATTCTTGTGCCATACGCACTAATGCACCATAAACGGAAGAATCTCCATGCGGATGATACTTACCCAACACTTCTCCTACGATACGGGCACATTTTTTATATGGTTTGTCGTGCGTATTACCCAGTTCCCTCATTCCATAGAGAATGCGACGATGCACAGGTTTAAATCCATCGCGCACATCAGGCAAAGCACGGGATACAATTACGGACATTGAATAGTCGATATACGATTTACGCATCTCGGTTTCAATGTTCACCTTTATTATTCTGTCTTGGTCTAACATTATTTATATCTGTTACTATTATAAATACCACTTGCCAAAAAGCACGTAAAATTACTACTTTTTGAGAGAATACGAAAGAAAACAGCCAAAAATTAATGGTTTACGAATCAAAAGGCAGCACGAATAATAGAATAGAACCATGCTTTTTTATAACTTTGCAGCTATTAGCCAACGCATACCGGCAGGCATACGGACCAAACACTAATATTGTACCAAATTCAAAACAACCCAAATATGAAAGTCGGTTTATTTATCCCTTGCTACATCAATGCCATATACCCCCAGGTCGGAGTGGCGTCATATAAAATTTTAAGCCGGTTGGGAGTCGACGTAGATTACCCTTTAGACCAAACGTGCTGTGGGCAACCCATGGCCAATGCCGGATTCGAAAATGAAGCCTCACGGCTGGCCCGGCGTTTCGAAACCTTGTTCCAGTCATACGATTACATTGTAGGACCGTCGGCCAGTTGTGTGGCTTTCGTCAAACAAAACCATCCCGACATATTGGCACAAGAAGGACATCGGTGCGAGAGTGCGGAGAAAATATATGATTTGTGCGAGTTCATCCACGACGTCGTCAAGCCGGAACATTTGGATGCCCGCTTCCCTCACAAAGTCAGCCTGCACAACAGTTGCCACGGCGTAAGGGAACTTCACTTGTCCTCTCCCAGTGAACGCAATATTCCTTATTATAATAAATTACGGGATTTGCTACTCATGGTGAAAGACATCGAAGTATGCGAGCCGTCCCACGTAGATGAATGTTGCGGTTTCGGCGGAATGTTCGCAATCGAAGAACAGGCCGTATCCGTCTGTATGGCAAAAGACAAAATCAGGCACCACAGCGAAACCGGGGCCGAATATATTACCGGAGCCGACAGCTCCTGCCTGATGCACATGCAGGGAGTCATCGACCGTGAGAAACTTCCCATCCAAACGATTCATATTGTAGAAATATTAGCGTCACAGTTATGAGCACCTTACATTCCAAAGCTGCCGAAAAGTTCCTCCGGAACGGCGACATGGCGGCATGGCACAACGAAACCCTGTGGATGGTACGTGCCAAAAGAGACAAAATGAGCAAGGAGGTACCCGAATGGGAAGACCTTCGGGAAAAAGCATGCCAGTTGAAACTCTATTCCAACAGCCATTTGGAGGAACTACTGATAGAATTTGAAAAGAACGCCACGGCAAACGGTGCCATCGTACATTGGGCTAAAGACGCAGAAGAATACCGACAGATCATCTATGGACTGCTTAAAGAACATCAAGTGACCCGTTTCGTCAAAAGCAAATCCATGCTTTCGGAAGAATGCGAACTGGACCCGTTCTTGTTGTCTAAAGGCATAGATGTAGTGGAAACCGATTTGGGTGAACGCATCCTGCAACTGATGCACCTTCCACCCAGCCATATCGTCATGCCGGCCATTCATATCAAGCGCGAACAAGTAGGCCTGCTGTTCGAAGAGAAGATGAATGCCGAAAAAGGCAATTACGACCCGACTTACCTGACGCATGTGGCTCGAAAAAACCTGCGAAATATTTTCTTGCACGCCGAAGCTGCCATGACAGGAGCGAATTTCGCTGTAGCCTCCACGGGAGACATCGTCGTGTGCACCAACGAAGGCAACGCCGATATGGGCACATCCTGCCCGAAACTAAACATCGCGGCCTTCGGTTTGGAAAAAATCGTACCGGACATGAAAGCTTTAGGCGTATTCACCCGTTTATTGGCACGTTCTGGAACAGGTCAACCCATCACGACCTACACGTCTCATTATCGTACGCCGCGCGAAGGAGGTGAATACCATATCATTATCGTAGACAACGGGCGAAGCCGCATTCTCTCTCACCCCGACCATATCCGGACGCTGAACTGCATCCGTTGCGGTGCCTGCATGAACACCTGTCCGGTTTACCGGCACAGCGGAGGTTATTCATATACTTATTTCATTCCGGGCCCCATCGGAATAAACTTGGGAATGGCTCACGACCCGTCGAAGTACTATGACAACTTGTCGGCCTGTTCCCTCTGCCTGTCTTGCTCCAATGTCTGCCCGGCCAGAGTGGATTTGGGAGAACAAATCTACCGCTGGAGGCAAACGTTGAAGGACATCGGCAAAGCCAGTACCGAGAAGCAATTCATGTCTGCCGGCATGAAATTTCTGATGGAGCGCCCCGTGCTGTTCAAGGCCACCCTCTGGGCTGCTCCTATGGTCAATGTCATGCCAGACGCAATCAAATATAACCGCCTGAACGAATGGGGAAAAGGCCGCGAACTGCCGAAATTCGCCGGGGAATCGTTCAACAGCATGTGGAAAAAAGGTAAAGTACAAAGAAAGGAGGATAAAAAATGAGCAGCAAAGACGAGATATTGACAGCCATCCGCCAAAACACCGTACAAAGGTACGAATATCCGGATTGGGAAATAAAAGCTACGGTTTACCCGGACAAAATAAGCCGTTTCTGCGAAATCAGCCAGTTTGTCGGAGGCAAGGCGGTCGTCCTACAGGAAGCGGAAGACATCAACGACATCATTCGCAGCCACTTTCCCGAGGCTCGCAAAATCGCTTCACAGATGGAAGAGATCACCTGTGCTACCATACGTCCCGACACATTGGCCGAGGCACAAGAACTGGACGGTACCGACGTGGCGGTCGTAGAAGGAGCGTTCGGCGTAGCGGAAAACGGTGCGGTCTGGATTCCTCAGAACGTAAAACACAAAGCACTCTATTTCATTGCTGAAGCCTTAGTCATTGTCCTCGACCGACATTCCCTGGTCCATAATATGCAAGAAGCCTACGAACTTCTCGCCGGGCAAACCTACCCTTTCGGCACTTTCATCTCCGGCCCCTCCAAAACAGCCGATATCGAACAGGCATTGGTCATGGGGGCACATGGGGCATGCACATGTTTGGTCATTTTAAAGTAATCCCCAGAAATAGGGGCAAGCGCATCAGCCACTTGCCCCTATTTTAACCTTCTCACGGAAGCCTATTTTTCAAAGGAATATTCAGCATTTGCGCCTTTCATATACCCACTATCACCTTTCCGCCACCCTGTATCGGTTTCCGTAATGTGTGTGTGTACTTTCTGTACCCCTGCGGCCACGAGAGCCTGAGCCAGCTTGGGCAGTGTCACGCCTGCCATCGCTCCGGGTTCCAACCGCCGCAACCGTGCGAATATTTCGGGCAGCGAAAGCGGGCGTACCTTCTCCCCCGGCTGAGCCGCACGATAGTAGCGGTGCAACACTTCCCCGGCCGGGCAGATGCGGTAGAAAGCCGCATTGTGCAACCGCAGGGCGTTCTCTTCCCCATGGCTGAACCAGTACTGTCCCCCTTCTTCCAATTCCGCTTTCAGTTGGGCGTAGACCTGCGCATGGTCGATGCCCGTGCTGTCGATGGGATGCTCCACGAGCACGCAGATGAACCTGCGGCTTCCCGAAGGGTCGGAAAGCAGTTCGCGCGAGTTGGACGTGCCGATGAAGGAGGCGATGCGCGGCAGGGCTTGGCTGTGCCGCCGGTACGCCTTGCGCAGGTTGAGGGCGGAGAGCTGCATGAGGTTCTTCAGGAGCGGATGTTTCTTCTCGGGTATGCGGTCGAACTCGTCCAGGTTCAGCAGCCCCATCTCGGTGAGCTGTCGTTCCACCTTGTCGGGACGCGCGAGGTCCACGCTGTCGGTGTAGTAGGCCTGCAACTCCGGTGGCAGCAGGGCGCGGCAGAAGGTGGACTTTCCCAGTCCTTGTTCGTCGCTGACGAGCAGGGGCGCGGTGCTGTGTGCGTGCAGCCCGTCGGATAGTCCGGCCCATTGTGCGGCCAGTCCGAGCATCCACTGGTGGAAAGCCTGTATCCACAGGGGACTGTCCGAGACGCGGGCGGCCAGATTGTGCAGCCGGTCGTGCCCGTCCCATGCCGGGAGCCGTTGGAAATACAGCCGGAAGGGATGGTATTCCCTTACGTCCGTAGAATGCACCATGCGTGCTACATCTCGGTCCCAACAGTCAATGCCGTGGCGGTGTGCCTCGAGGCAGATGGCATTCAGATCCCGTTCCGTGGCGGGCCGGAAGGTCCCGTTTTCTTTATCTGATTTGCTACGGAATTCCGTGGCTTCGGTGAGCATGTTGAAGCGGAACTCATAGCATTCGGCGAGGAAGTCGCCGAGGGAGGATTCAAGGCTGGCGGCTTTTAGGGATGCTACCTCACGGACAGCGGGTGTGGCCTCCGGTAAGGAAGTACGATGGGTATCCGACGTTTTGTCCGTATGACGTTTTTCACTCCACCGACAGACGGCGGCATGCGCGATTTTCTTGAAGTCCATAGGCTTTGTGTTTTCTGTTATGTTTTCCACCTGCAAATATACGACATGAAAAAGCCTTTGTCAAGCCATTCACCGTAACGCATTGAAAATCAATACAACTGCAAATTCGTTAAAAACAGTTTCATGCGGACAACCCGTTTTCCGGTGAAATCCCGGTGAAGGATTGTACGGTAGAAAGTTCACCTTAAAACGTTGGTACAGAAGAGGTATGAAGGAAGCGAACCTTTTCGGGCGAAAAACTGTTTGTGGGAGGTAGAGTAAGATGAATCTTTCCCACGGCTATCCATGCTTTTTCCTGATTCGGTTTTCAGTATGAAAGGGGGCGTAAGACGGAACCAGTACATCCAAAAATCAAACTCAGGAGATTGAAAAATCGTTTGCAGCAGAACGGAAAACCGTTTGGCGCAGATTATATCTGCCATTTTTATATGCCATAAGGCCTACATCTTTCATTATAATTTTCTTTTCATATTGTTCTTTATCATTGTTATAGCCTTACGTAATGTCATTCGTTTCTTTTGATATATGACCTCTATTTGTGTTCCCTTGTATACGAAGGGGACAGAATCAAATAGTGCCGGGCAAGTAGCAAAGCCCCATTTATTATTATTTCCAACTTTATTAATATTAGTTTTGAAATAAGCCTAAATATTATTTTTCATTTGTACGAATCAATTTTTTGAAAAGACTAATTAGCTCCGGTACATGGGAATCGAAAGTAAAATTCATTCTTTGTTTCATGACATTTTGTACCAATAATGCCATTTTCTTTGTGTCATGTAAGTAAATGGATAATTCTTCTATGTTGTTATACAAAATTCCAATATTTTGTTCTTGTAATAAGTTTTGTGAAGCGACTTTGCAGAAAGGATTATTTCGTTGTATCATTGGAATTCCAGCGGCTGCAAATACTCCGATACGGCAGGGATAGTTGATGTCATCCCATGACAAGCGAAGCAAGTCATCCTCGTTGTCGCTGATAAAGTTATGCAACCAGCCTGCATCGTATTGTGAAAATTCTTCTACCCAATGATTGGCGGGGCAGTGTGCATGCACATGAAAATGACGAGAAGCTATCTCAAGACAGTATTGCGTCATTTCATTTTTTTGTTTGTGATAGCTTTCTGAATATAAATGTATATGAATATTGTTTTGTGCTAAATGTTTTAGTTCTTTGGTAGTTAATCCGATCATCCGTCCTACGACAACCGTATGGATAGCATTGTCTTGGGATGATAGCTTTCTAGAAAAGTTATTTGTGAAATATTCTTGTTTAGGTAATTCCAAATCTAGTATCATATAGGGTTTATCATTAGCCTGAAACTGTTCGAACCACAATTTTGTCATTTCATTGGTGAAAATGTTGGCTGCAGAATGGCAATATAACTCCATCAAATGTGCCCACTCTCCATATCTTATACAAATCTGTGGTCCTTCTTTTAAATGCCATACAAAAGGAATTTGTATTCCTGCATGTTGTAGTGCTGTTATGCTGTCATAAACAAATCGGATGGAAGTTGCACTGAAAACTGTATAAATAATATCTGGTCTGATGTCTTTTACCCGTTCAATCCAAAATTCGTCATTGGGTATGTCTTCGATATTTCCAAATGGAAAAGGACCGACAGATTCGTAAGCATATAACGGCTCAGGTTTCCAATATCCATATAACTTACATCCATGTATTTCCAAGGAGCAAATTCGTTCAGGGTTATAGGCCAACGAACCAATAATCAGAATTTTTAATTGTACTTTTTCTGTATATATATGTGGTATAGTTTTATAAAGTTCATGTTCGTTAATGATTTTATATTCCGACATGCGGATGCGTATGGGGGTTTTTACATGGTAATACCATTTGTATTTATATATACTTCCTCCAAAGTTTTCATTGCAAATTTTATGTCTTTGATATGGGTGGTTAGTCCAATTAGCAGTAATTTGGCAAGTAGGTACAAATAATCCTTGTCCAACAAGCTTGTTCCAAAACATGATGAATAGGTCTTCTGTAACCATTTCCTCTCTTTCCATCCATTTGTTTTTTGTTTTTCGATGTGCTGTTTGTACTAATTGAAGAGAGTATCCTTTTCTACAGCCTAAAGTTTTTGTATCGCTTCTTCTAAAAAACGAATCGGTATCATTATATTTCATACCAGAGAACGTCAATATGGTATTGCTTTCATATTCAAATATGTTCTTAAAGTTTTCCAAGTGGCAAGGATAGTAAAAATCGTCAGCAGGTAAATATGCGATATGAGAAAATCTTGCTTTTTCTAACCCTTTGTTTAGTGCATACCCCAATCCTTTGTTTTGCAAATAAGTTATATAAGTTATTCGTTTGTCCTCTAATTCAGTTTGTATTACATCATGACTACAGTCGGTTGAGCCATCGTTCACGATAATTAGCTCCCAATTTTTTAAGGTTTGTTTTTTCAAACTGAGTATAGCTCTTTTGACAAAATGTCCTTGATTATATATGGGCATAATGACAGAGAATCCGGTAAATGGATACTTGCCTTTATTTATATTTTCTATTTCAGGGAATAGAATTCGTGAAGTAAGGAACAGAGAATTCCATGCTGTTTGCAATATTTTGGGATAAAGTGATTCTGATGAGGAAATAGCCATATCCAAATAAGGAATAAAGAATTTGAAGAGCAAAGAAATTCCGTTCGTGCTAATTTTAGGACAGTCGTTGACTCCCTTGTTTTTAAGTATTTTTACGGTATTATCGAGTATTTCACATTCTTCTTTATAGATTGTGTGTTGGGTGTTTTCCGAATTTGACAATCTTATGGAATAATACCATACCAATCCCAAAAGTTGTCCTGCGGGCAGAACCTTTAAGTCTGTTTTTATCTTTTTATTAATGAATGCACATGCTTCGATTAATATGTCATTGGTATCGTTGTAGATGAATCCATTTTGTGCCAACCATTCAACACACCAACAGAATCCTGGCAGTCCGGAAACAAAATTCATATCATTTCTGAATAAAGATGCTTTTTTCCCCACTTTTTCAATGAGGGTTAAGGACATGTCCGCAAAGAGTTTTTTTTCAGATATTCTTGAGTATGCTGCGAGAAACAACGCACAACCTGTAATACCGTCCAATCCAAGTCTGTTGATTTTGTTGCTTCTTATTAATTTCATGATATTGGAAGCCGAGGTTTCAGACATCCTGATAATTTGTTTGTATTGGTCGCGGTTGATGATATTTACCGTATGATCATGGGAGTTGGGGATGTAGCCCCATTCGTAGATGTGGGTATCTAAATTGTATTTTTTGATATATTCAGACGCTTCTTGTGCATTTTTCGGATTGAAAGATTGAATAGGACGAGTATGTACCATGTGGATTTGGTCTATGATTGCCATATCCCGATGGTTTGAACCAATGAGTTTTGCCCAATGGTATTCTGTTCCCCATCCGCTTTCATTGGCGTTGAATGTATGTAATACTTTTTTTAACGCTTGTCGTGAAAAACAGGGAAGCATCATTTCCACGAAGTTAGTATAACGTAAAAGGCAATACTTGTCACGTAAAGTATGCGGATGGCTAAAATAAGATTCAGACAAAGAGGGCTGCGCTATTTCCAAATGATATTCTTTCATTAGTTCGAACAATCGGGCTATTTGGAAAGCATCAGTTTGAATATCATCGTCTGGGATAAAGAAATATTCATAGTGTTCCAAATACTCCGGATGATGCTGTAAATAATCAAATACCAATTTTAGTTTATATCCTTTGCTGTAACTGATAAAGTCGGCATCGTCATAAAAATTATTGAACGATTGGTCATATACAATCAAATGTAAGTCAAACAAGGCGGATTCTTTGCCTTTCGACCACTCTTTGTGTAAACTGTTAGAACCTACAGATGAGATTATGCAATATTTTTTTAGCTTGTATGCTGTGGACATATACTTCTCTTTTATGGGATGGTAAAGCATATCGGCCCTTTTTTCTTGAGGTTTTAACGGAAGGTGTGAAAAGGTGTTTTTATCGTAAAGTTTGTTGCGAAATCCTTTAATCACATAATAACCGTCCCCACCCATATCGGCTATACTACATCCCCGTAAAGACAGCAAGGTGGGAATTAATACTTCATGATGCCCGCTCCAACCATTTGAAAGTGCTTCGTGGATATACGAAAGTGCTCGGACAGACAATCTGTATACCGGATTGAAAGAATGTATCTTGTTGTTATTGTCGAGGCATTCGTTTCCTGTATGTAAGGTCTTCCACCAGGGCCATTCTGGCTCTTCCTGATAAATTTTCAGATATGCTGAAATAAGGTCAAAAGAATGTGTAGTGAATAAGTTGAAAAAAGAATCCCAATTACCATTAAAATACACGTCATCTTCAATGAGCCAATAGTAGTCATAGTTAGGGTGTGATAGGTAAAACTTAAGCAAAGGGAAATGGTTGCTGCCCGGCAATAATTGTTGTCCTATGGGGGTGTATCCCATATTATGCAAAATATCGGAAGTGAATGTATAATGTGGGACACTTTTAATTGTATCCGGGACTTCTTGTTCCTTTTGATGATACAAAAATATCGTATCATTTGCGTCATCTCTATTCATAATCGATAGCTTGTCGAATTTTTTTATGGTGCAAAAATCAGATTTTCCGCTCAAAAAGAGTATAACTTGCTTCATGTCCTTAATAAGATTAAAGTTAATGGATTTATTTAGTAAATAGGTAAAGTATAAGATAAATTTTCTTCTTTTTCAAAATCATACAACGTCAATGTACGTATCGTATAATAATAAGTCCAGTAATCGCTTAATGCCTGTTGGTAATTACGTTGTGCTTCTTGTTGGCGGTTCAAGGATAATGTTACGGAACTGACATCCTCTTTACCTAAAATGAAACGTGATTTATATATTTGGTAAGACGATAGTGCCATTTGGAATGCCTTTTGCGCTTTGTCGGTCAAAATTCTGTTTTGGTTAAATCGCAGGGTCGTTTGCAACACTTTTTCTTTCAGGTCTTCTATATTTTGGTTTACGGAAATCCTGATTTGTTCTAAATAGCTTTTGGCGGCATTCCTTTTGCTTTTTCCGGCTCCCCAATCCAAGATAGGAACCTTTATGCTCATACTGAAATAATCTTGCCTTGGCAGATGGGAATAGGCTTCGTGAAATTTTCCGGCAGCTTTGTTGAATCCGATACCAACCGAAAAAGAGGCATCAACCCCAGTTGTTTTCCTTATTCGTTCCAAGTCTTGTTCCGATTCTCTAACCTGCATGTGGGCTTCCAATACGTTGGGATTATTCGTTTGCATGAGGCTGACTGCTTTCTGGGGAGAAATCGAAGAAATTTTAGGAAGCGGCGGAATTTCCAACTCAATGTCCATTGGCTTATCAATTTGCAGAAATAGCAGAAAGGAAGAAAGAGCCTCTTCCTTTTGGTGCGCTATTTGGACGGAAGCATTCTCTGCATTGATTAGGTCTACTTGCAAAGCCAATAGGTCCGCTTTTGATATGGCTGACATTTTATACCGTTCTTTTTCGGCAGAATACAGGGAATCGCAAGAATGCAGCGTTTCCGAAGCCATCCTATGCTCTTCTTGCAGCAATGCCAAGTCGAAAAAACGGTTGACGGTTTCAAGGATTGTGGATTCCATGGCATAGATGTATTTTTGACGGGCTATTTGGTATTTTAGAGGCTCTATCTTCTTGCTCCACTTTAACGGATTATAACCGAACAGCGATTGTGAATAACCGAGGCTTACTGGAACGGTTGAGTATTGCTCGTTGTTGTCTGTTCCTATATTCCTGATATAGTCCAATCCGGAAGAAAGGGTGAGAGTGCCTCCCGTAAAAGGGATGGATTGGGATACAGACAAGCCCAATGACGTGGCCCAATAACGCTGTGGACGGTAGATATCTATATTTTGGGTGTAGTCGTAACGTTTGATGAACGTACGGCTATATTCTATGGGAGTGGTTTGCAATACAGCTTGGGGTTTAAGGCCGGCTTGGTAAGCTTTATACAACCAATAGGAAGATAAAAAGGCATGTTTATGCTTGAGAACTTCCGGTGACTGTCTTATAGCTATTTCTATGCACTGGTCCAATCTCATGTTCAAAACTTGCCCCAAGGCTTGCTTGGGAAAAAGCGTGATACCCAAAAGGAGAATGAATTTATGTATTTTATTATACGTTTTTTCCATGATGATTTGCATTATAGTTCCCTGACACTAAGGTTGTCAAACAGGCGTTCCAGCAAACGCCGGTCCTTGACTATGATATCTGCAATGCCTCCAAGTTCATATTGGAAATCTAAAGTATCGCCGTAATTGGTGATCAGCCCATTGGGAAGTTCTACCGTAATCAGGTAGGTTTCTACTGTGTTTTCGACAGACTGTTGTGTTTGGGTAAGAATGGATATTGAATGCACCCGTCCTTCTATGCTGCCATATTCACGGTAAGGGTAATTATCCAATTTGATGGCGACTTTGTTTCCTTTGCTTACCTTTCCAGCTCCCATCGATGGTAATAGAAGTTGCCCGAATATTTTGTTTTCAGACGGCAGTATGCCGAAGACTTGTTCTCCAGCCTGTACATATTGGTTTTCCGAAACAAACTTCAAGAAGTCCACTTTTCCGTCGAACGGGGCTTTAAACACATAACGTTGCTCCCACGACTTGATGTTGTCATTCAATTCCTGGTAAGCCGTAAGCAGATTTAAATGCAGCTTTTGTGCTTCATTCATTTGTTCTACATCAAGCAGGTGTAGGTTGTTCCAATTGTCTGCCGTTTGTTTTTGCAGGCTGATGATTTCCTTTTTCAGACTTTGTTCCTCCTGAATAGTGGAAAGATATTCATTTTTAGCCTGGTCTATTTCGTATTCATACGTTATAATGTCGTTTTTATTGGCTGCAGCGTATTTGTCTAACCATTTTTGAGACAAGGTCAATTTGCGCCCTACAGTTTCCAAAAGTTCTTTTGAAGAGGTTTGAAGCCGTTCGTTCCAACGAATGTTGTCCATGATACCTTTCCGTTGTTTTTCGTACGTATTTTCTTGCCAATAGCTGATTTGGTTTTTCAATGCTGTAAAGAATATATAATATTGTGCATTCAGTTCACCCAAAGAAACGGTTTCAGGAAACGGATTATGGGCATTGTCGCGTGTTAGTTTTTCCGGATGGAACTTTTCAAGCAAGGAAGCTACTTTTTTCATGTCCGATGTCGAGGCCGGGTTTTCAATGACTGCAATATAATCGCCTCGGGAAATGTATGTTTGGTTCTCGTCCATCATCAGATGTATGTTTCCCGAACTCATGGATACTAATTTTACTGATGCATGATCCGAATTGATCTTTATGGCGCCTGTCACGGTATCCGGGTACTTGACCACCCATCCAAGGAGCAGGATTAGCAAGGCCAGTACCGTAACCAACCAAGCCATTTTACGACCGAACGAGGTCGGCATGCGGTCGATGATGTCGGTGATTTCCTCGCTGCGCCTGTTTGTGCTTGGAAGCTGTGGGTTATTCTTTCGTGTCCAGTTCATATTGGTTCTGTATCAGTTGATAATAATATTGTTTGTTTTGCATCAGTTGGTCATGATTGCCCGTTTCTATAATGGAACCGGATTTGAGCACTACAATTTGGTCAGCTTTCCGTATGGTACTCAATCTATGGGCTATGATGATGACCGTGCGGTTCACGAATACGTTGTTCAGTGCTTTTACGATTTTTTGTTCATTGATGGTGTCCAACGCATTTGTGGCTTCGTCCAAAAAAAGATAATCCGGTTTTTTATATAGGGCGCGGGCTATAAGCAAGCGTTGCCGCTGTCCTCCGCTCAGCCCCCTTCCCATTTCTCCTATTGTGGTCTGGTAGCCTTGTGGCATGGCTTCTATTTCCTTGTTGATGCAAGCCACTTCTGTAGCCCGTTTTAGGGCATCATAGTCTATGTTTTCTTCGTTCAATACGATGTTGTTCTGAATGGTATCGTTGAAAAGTTTACCATCTTGCATCACGCATCCTCATTTGGAACGCCATTCTCTCAACCCGATATTGTTGATGTTCATTTGCCCGATACTGATTTCCCCATATGATGGAACATACATTCTTAGAAGCAGCTTCAAAAGGGTGGATTTTCCACATCCGCTGTCTCCTACAATGGCAGTCACTTTTCCCTCAGGGATAGTCAAGTTTATATTTTTCAAGACAATGGGTGCGTGCGGTGAATACCTGAACGACAAATTTTTCACTATCAAGCTCTTATCCTTGGGCAAGGCAAGGCTGTTGGAAATGATGGGGGATGTATCGTCTTCATCTTCCAATTTATGAATCTCATTGATGCGCATGAAGCTGATTTTCGCGTATTGGGCAGACTGTATGAAACTGACAAATTGCATGATGGGGCCGTTCATCATACCTATAATAAATTGGGTGGAAATCATCATGCCGAAAGTGATTTGTCCGTTGATGACGGCTGCCGTGTTGCGGAGGGAATACCTAAAGCATGGCGATTTGAAAGTCTTGCAGGATTATTGGCGTTTTATGACGGAAATGTATCCTCCCAACCCCGTAGGAGGGGCTTTTTTAGCCAATCGAGAATCTTATATCCGCAGCGGTTTGGAAAATGAAAACTTCTACGGTTGGGGGATAGAAGACGGGGAACGCTTTGCGCGGTGGAAAAACATGGGATTTACGATAGAAAGGATAGAAGGACCAATTTTCCATTTGTCGCATCCAAGGGGCATCAACAGTGCCATTCCTCATCCAGTCTTTTCTGTGGCTAAACATAGGGAATATCTTAAATCAATCCGCAAAAAATGATAGAAACAACAAAAGATCGTTTGCTTTCTCTTATCATGGAGGGGGCGAGACAGAACCGACAAGAGGGATTCGGGCTGTTCAAAGGGGACATGGGAGTATGTTTGGCTTTGTTTGTCCTGAATCGGGAGAAAAAGGATCCGGTGGTGGAAGACTTTGCCGATAATCTGATAGACCGTATATATGCACGGGCAGCTAAGGAGAAGAAAGCCTTTTTTGATACCGGGTTTGCCGGTATTGGATGGGGAATCAACTATCTGATGGAGGACCATTATTATGAAGGAGATGTGGATGAAGTCCTAAAGGACATAGACGCTGCCGTATTTAAAGAAATCAATACTGTGTCTGGTATACCTGCCAATGTAAGTAATGGCCTGTTAGGATATTTAATATACAGTGTAGCAAGATTAGGGAACCCTGAACATGTCCGGAACACCGTGTTACATGAAATAGATAAGGACTTTTTGCGTGGGCTTATTATCCGGATTGACAAGATTTCCCCCACCATATTTTCATCAATATACAAGGATGAATATTTCACGTTATTATGGCACGTACCTTTGTTGTTAGTGCTGTTACGTAGGACTTTGGATTTAGATGTATTTAATGATAAAATCATTAATATGGTCAAAACGTGGTTGTTTTATTTAGAGACGAACCAGCCTTATCTCCATATCAACAAATTGTATTTGGCAGTATCGCTTGCTTATTTGAATGAGTATTTATGTTTTCCCGAAATTAAAAGGCGTATAGAAGTATTGATGTTTTCTGTTGACCTGTCCAAGATTGAAGATGAACTCGACATCCGCATCATGAATATTAATGACGGATGGTTTGGAGCAGTTGCCATTTTAAAAAAAGCTGAAGACTTGTTAGATATGGGTATTCCGCAATATGAATTGCTTCGGGAGACGAGAATCAATATATTGGAAAAATACGGTGCTTTGTTTGATGATTATATCAATGAGACCAATAGGGAAAAGCCTTTAGACATTAGTTTTGTTCATGGATTGAGCGGAATAGGTTTCTTGCTATTTCTATGGCCGGAAGCTTTTTCCTGACTTCGTCAATGCGTACCCCAAAATTCGGGGGTGTAAAATAAACTGTGTCATGCGTTATTCTTGTTCAAGCTCATCGGTCGGGGGACGGCCTGCGCCAAGGGGCGGGACCACCCGTCCCGACGAGCGTAAAGTTACAACAATTTAAACCTGCCTCCAAACTTTATTGCCAGTTGTCCTCCACGACCGCCCAATAGACCAGTCCAATTTGTCCACGACGAGCAAGTTGCAATTTCCTGACAACATATAGAACCATAGGAATACTTCATTGCATGAAGAACCTTACTAATTTTAGAAAAACTTAATGCGCCCTAATCTTTTTTTGGCACGTGTTTTGTATGGTAATTCCAATAATATAGTTAATTTTGCCAGTAGAGTCATTAATCAGAGGAATTTGCAGAGCATGAACAATCAATTTTCACCTAAAATATCAGAGGTTCTCATTTACAGCAAGGAGGAGGCGCTACGGCTGCACAATGAATGTGTGGCTCCGGAACACCTATTACTCGGGTTGATCAGGGACGGGGAAGGCAAGGCCATCCAAATCCTCCGCTTGCTCAATCTGGACTTCCGCTCGGTGAAACTACGCGCAGAGCAATCCATACAAGGTTCCGCCATGCAGGAAATGCCTGACGCGGACCATGAAATCATTTTAAACGAGAAGGCCTCTAAAATCATGCGCCTTTGCTTGCTCGAAGCACGCATGCTGAAGGCCCAGGTGGCCGACACCGAACACATACTTTTAGCCATTATGAAAGAAAAAGACAACAATGCATGCCGTATCTTAGAGGAAAACAGCATCCATTATACAGACATCCTGAACCTGCTCACCCAAAAGGCTGAGAAATCGGACGTACAGTCCGGCTTCGGTTTTCCGGACGAGGACGAGGAGGACGAATATGAAAACAAATCCTCAGCGGGAAACCCGATGAACGAACAGGGCAACACCACCACGCAAACGGTGCAACCGCAAAGGAAATCGGCCAACAATACGCCGGTTTTGGACAATTTCGGCACCGACCTGACACGCGCCGCCCAAGAAGGCATCCTGGACCCGGTGGTGGGTCGCGAAAAAGAAATAGAACGCGTGTCGCAAATCCTAAGCCGACGGAAAAAGAACAACCCTATATTAATAGGTGAACCGGGCGTGGGCAAATCGGCCATCGTGGAAGGACTGGCCTTGCGCATCGTGCAGAAAAAGGTGTCGCGCATCCTGTTCGACAAACGCGTGATAGCCTTGGACATGGCGGCCGTAGTGGCCGGCACGAAGTATCGCGGGCAGTTTGAAGAACGCATCCGCAGCATCCTCACCGAACTGCAAAAGAATCCGGACGTGATTCTTTTCATCGACGAGATTCACACGATTATCGGAGCTGGTTCGGCACCGGGCAGCATGGACGCGGCCAATATGCTGAAACCCGCGCTGGCCCGGGGAGAGATACAGTGCATCGGAGCTACGACCACGGACGAATTCCGGAAAAGCATCGAAAAAGACGGCGCTTTGGAACGCCGTTTCCAAAAAGTCGTGGTGGAACCGACCACACCGGAGGAAACCGTACAGATACTGGACAATATCAAGGAACGTTACGAAGACCATCACAATGTGCGCTACACGCCTGAGGCTATCCGTGCCTGCGTACGGCTCACGGAGCGTTACGTTTCCGACCGTTGTTTCCCGGACAAAGCCATCGACGCCCTGGACGAAGCCGGGTCGCGCATACACATCACCCACTCTCCCGTATCGAAAGAAATGGAGGAACAGGAAAAGCGCATCGACGCCGTACATGCCTTGAAGAACGAGGCGGTAAAAAACCAAAATTTTGAACTGGCCGCCGACTACCGTGACCAGGAAGCCAATTTGCAAGAGGAACTGAACCGTATAAAAGCGGCATGGGAGGAGAAACTCAGCCGCGAGCGGGTCACTGTGGACGAAGACCAGATAGCCGAAGTGGTATCCATGATGACAGGCATCCCCGTACAACGCATGGGAGAGGCAGAAGGACACAAGCTGAAGGACATGGCCGTCAACCTGAAACGGGAAGTCATCGGACAGGACGAGGCCATCGACAAGTTGGTGCGCTCCATCCAGCGCGGCCGCGTGGGACTGAAAGACCCGAACAAGCCTATCGGGGCGTTCATGTTCCTCGGCCCTACGGGAGTGGGCAAGACGTACTTGGCTAAAAAACTGGCCGAATACATGTTCGGCAGTGCCGACGCCCTGATACGCATCGACATGAGCGAATACATGGAGAAGCACACCGTAAGCCGTATGGTGGGGGCTCCTCCGGGATACGTGGGGCATGAAGAAGGCGGACAGTTGACGGAAAAAGTGCGCCGCAAGCCCTACTCCATCCTACTCCTCGACGAATTGGAAAAAGCACATAGCGACGTGTTCAACATCTTGTTGCAAGTGATGGACGAAGGACGACTGACGGACAGCAACGGCACGACGGTGGATTTCAAGAACACGGTCATCATCATGACATCGAACTGCGGAACGCGCCAGTTGAAAGATTTCGGCAAGGGCATCGGGTTCAGCCGCCCGGACACGTCGGCAGCCGACAAGCAATACAGCCGCGAAGTCATCCAGAAGGCGTTGCACAAACAGTTCGCTCCGGAATTCCTGAACCGTCTGGATGACATTATCAATTTCGACCAACTGGACTTGGAAGCCATCAAACGTATCGTGGACATCGAGCTTAAACCCATCGTAAAGCGCGTGAAGGAAATGGGCTATACGCTGGAAACGGAAGAGGATGTCAAGGAGTTCCTTGCCCGCAAAGGATACGACGTACAATATGGCGCGCGTCCGTTGAAACGTGCCTTGCAGACTTATCTGGAGGATGCCATCTGCGAACTGGTCATCAACGACGAACTACAGGAAGGCGAAATCCTGACCGTACGTGCCGCCGAGGGAGACAAACTCCGGATCACGCATGGCCTTACCCAAGAATAACAATAAATATATGTTAAAGTGCCGGACGATGTTTTCGTCTGGCACTTTTTTTGTTTCTTCATCAGTGGCTTTCAAAAAGCCGAACAGAAGATAATTTCATACAATAAAAGCAATAAATATCATGCAAAAAGGAAACATTGGGGTAACGACCGAGAACATATTCCCCGTCATCAAAAAGTTCTTGTACAGCGATCATGAAATCTTTATCCGTGAAATCGTGTCGAACGCCGTAGACGCCACGCAGAAATTGAAAACATTGGCCAACAAAGGAGATTTCAAGGGCGAAACGGGCGAACTGAAAGTCTGTGTCAAAGTGGACAAGGACAACGGTACCATCACGGTGAGCGACCGGGGACTGGGTATGACAGAAGAAGAAATAGACAAGTACATCAACCAAATCGCGTTCTCCGGCGCCAATGACTTCTTGGATAAATATAAAGACGATGCCAATGCCATCATCGGACACTTCGGCTTGGGTTTCTACTCTTCGTTCATGGTGAGCAAGAAAGTGGAAATCGTGACCAAAAGTTACCAAGAAGGAGCAAAGGCCGTAAAATGGAGCTGTGACGGAAGTCCTTCCTATGAAATAGAAGAAACAGAAAAAGCCGACCGCGGAACGGACATCATCATGTACATCGACGACGATTGCAAAGAGTTCTTGGAAAAGAACAAGATTGAGGAGTTGCTTCGCAAGTACTGCCGTTTCTTGCCCGTACCTGTAGCCTTCGGCAAAAAAACGGAATGGAAAGACGGCAAGCAGGTGGATACGGAAGAGGACAACGTCGTCAACAACGTCACCCCGATATGGACCAAGAAACCGTCGGATCTGAAAGACGAGGACTACAAGGAGTTCTATCGCGAACTGTACCCGATGAGCGACGAGCCTCTGTTCTGGATTCATCTGAACGTGGACTATCCGTTCAACCTGACGGGCGTGCTCTATTTCCCCAAAATCAAGAACAACATCGAACTGCAACGTAACAAGATTCAGTTGTACTGCAACCAGGTGTACGTAACTGACAGCGTGGAAGGCATCGTGCCTGACTTCCTTACTTTGCTCCACGGAGTCATCGACTCACCGGACATCCCGTTGAACGTCAGCCGCAGCTACCTGCAAAGCGACAGCAACGTGAAGAAGATTTCCAGCTACATCACGAAGAAAGTGAGCGACCGCCTGCAAAGCCTGTTCAAGAACGACCGCAAGGAATTCGAGCAGAAATGGGACGACATCAAGATCTTCATCAACTACGGTATGCTGACACAGGACGACTTCTACGACAAGGCCAAGAACTTCGCCCTCTTTAAGGATTGTGACGGTAAATACTTCACGTTCGAAGAATACCAGCAACTCATCAAGGACAATCAGACGGACAAGGACGGTAATCTGATTTACCTGTATGCCCAGAACAAGGAAGCCCAGTACAGCTACATCGAAGCAGCCAAGAACAAAGGCTACAGCGTATTGCTGCTCGACGGGCAACTGGACACTCCCATCGTCTCCATGTTGGAACGCAAGTTTGAAAAGAGCCGTTTCACCCGCGTGGATGCCGACATCATCGACCGACTTATCGTGAAAGAGGATGCCAACAAATCTGAATTGGATGCTGAAAAGAGTGCCAACCTTTCGGCCATCTTCAATTTCCAGATGCCGAAGTTGGACAAAACGGAATTCCACGTAGAGGCACAGGGTATGGGAGAAAACGGTATGCCGGTCATGATTACCCAAAGCGAATACATGCGTCGTATGAAAGACATGGCGCATATTCAGCCGGGCATGTCCTTCTACGGTGAAATGCCGGACATGTACACCTTGGTGTTGAATACGGACCACCGTCTGATTAAGGAGGTATTGGCAGACAGCGAAACCCACACTGCGGAGCAACTGAAACCCATCGAAGCCGAACTCAAAGGGTTGCATGCCCGCGAGGCCGTACTCCATCAGCAGCAGGAGGGCAAAAAGCCCGAAGAGATCGACCAGGCACAAAAGGATGAATTGGACAAATGCCATCAGGACATCAGTGCGGAAGAACAAAAGAAAAACGACGTACTGGCCGGTTATGGCAAGGACAACAAGAAGGTGCATCAGCTTATCGACTTGGCATTGCTGCAAAACGGTATGCTGACTGGCGAAGCTTTAAGCAACTTTGTAAAACGCAGCATCGACTTGATTCAATAACCTAACATGCTTGCTACGGCAAGAATAAGCAAGATAAAATCGCTATCCCCCGAAAAGGATAGCGATTTTATCATAAAAAACACCTTCAATGTTTGGAGATTTAAATAAAAAGCCATACCTTTGCACACGAAATCAAAACAAGAACGGCTCCGTAGCTCAACTGAATAGAGCATCTGACTACGGATCAGAAGGTTACAGGTTTGAATCCTGTCGGAGTCACAAAACGGTTTGCAAATTCATTAAGTTTGCAAACCGTTTTTCTTATCCTCCACTCAATACAATTTCTCCTTAGAGTTTCTTTTTCTTCAATGTGAAAAGGAATTCCAAACCATGCCCGCCGCCCGAAGGCTTTGCATTGATATTCCCCCCATGGAAAAGCACGGCATTCTTTACGATGGCCAACCCAAGCCCCGTACCTCCTAATTTCCGGCTACGCCCCTTGTCTACACGGTAGAAACGTTCGAAGATGCGCCCCAAATGTTCGGAGGGCACTCCTACTCCATTGTCGCTCACACTGAAATAATAACCATCCTCGTCTTCCGAATAACACACGATGTTCACATGCGTACCGTTTCCGGCGTATGCAATGGCATTATCCATCAAATTACGGAAAATGGAGTACAACAAAGAAGAATTCCCTTGAAGCACCAACTTGTCCGGAACATTTATCCCCACAGTCATTTGCTTCTCCTCCAGTTTCAAGGCCAGTTCCGCCACGATATTATGAATCATGGAAGACAAGTCCACATCCGTCACCTCTATCATCTGACCGGCCTCCGTCATACGGGTCAGAGTAGATATGTCCTGCAACAGGTTCGTCAGCCGGTTGCTTTGCGCAAAGCTACGCTCCAAAAACTTCTTAAGCATATCCGGCGAAAGTCCCGGATTATTCAGAATCGTTTCCAGATAACCTTGGATACTGCTCACGGGAGTCTTCAACTCATGGGCAATATTTTGTGTAATCTGCTGCTTCATGCGGGCTTGTTCCTCCTGTTTCGTAATGTCAGAAATGGAAATCTCAAAGCTGTTATCCACAAAAAGAGCCACAGACAAGTTGAACACATAACCGTTTTTATCCACGACCAACAACTTCTGCCTAAGGTCTCCCTGCGTAAAACTCTTGCGGGACATCGTTATAAAATCAAACAGCGGCTGCAATTCCTTCACTTGAAAGACTTCTTCTATGCCTCCGATATTCTTATCGGATATCAGATTCACATACTGCATGAAAAGCCCGTTAGCCAGAACCACATCCTTGCCCGGATTGAAAATGGCCAGTCCTTCATTGGAAATCTGCAAATGTGTGATAAGCTTCTCACGCTCGCGGAAAAGGTCGTCCTTCGCCTTGCGTAACCGTGTATAAATATCGACGATATGCCGTGAAATCTGCCCCAAATCGGTATTTCCCAATCCCTTCAAGTCATTCGTATCCACAGCCTCGTCCTGATCGGCACGACGTGCAAAAAGGCGAAGCTGAGTAATCATAGCCCCTAAACGAGCCGTCAAGTTATAAAAGACGAGGAACAAAATGGCAGATAACAAAAATGAAAACCATAAATACCCTTTGTCGGCATTCAACATGGCAATCAAATCCGTATCGTAAGGCAATGCGCTACGTACGAACAACTCTTTCTCCGGAAAATAATTCGCCGAATAAAAGAATTCCTCTCCAAGGGTCTCTGAGGTTCTTTTGATGGAATATCCGCTCCCTGCGGCCAAAGCCTCACGTATTTCCTCACGGTCCAGGTGATTATCCTTCACATGTTCGGAGGAAATATCATTATCGAAAATCACTTTTCCGTGACGGTCCACGAGCGTGACACGCAGTTTCTGAAGATGGTGCCGTATACGATAGCGCGCCACATAATTTTTCACTGAAAAGGCCGTATCAGCCATGTGATCATACAAATCCACGTTGAACATGGTCAGCGTAGAATTCAACAACTCCACCTTATGCGTCTTCTCGCGGTGATACTGATAATACAAGAAACTTGCTACGAAAACACAATAAATAGCGATAACGGAAAAAAACAGATATTGGCTGAATGACAATGACTTCCTTTTCATCTCAATCTTTCACAGAGGTATCGAAACAATATCCGTAACCCAAACGGGTGACGACAAACTTTCCGTATCCGTCGAGTTTTTTACGCAAACGGGTTATGTTCACATCTACCGTCCGGTCCAGCACCTCGGCATCGTTGTTCCATATCCTACGCAGTATCTCAGCCCGCGAAAACACACGGCCCTCATTTTCCAACAGTAAGCGCAAAATCTCAAATTCGGTCTTAGTCAACTGCAACGCCTCGCCGCACAGCACGGCCTCTTTTTTGTTAAGATCCAATTTCAACTCCTTAAAACCGATATAAGCAGCCGGTACCGCCTGTTGCGGCGCCGTACGACGAAGCACAGCCTTGATTCTCATCTGCACTTCGCGCAGGGAAAAGGGCTTGGAAATATAGTCGTCCGCCCCCAAAGTGAATCCGGTGACGGCATCGTTCTCCGTATCACGCGCCGTAAGAAAGATAATAGGTATATCACGAGTCTCCCGCACTTGCTTGAGCATCTTAGCCATCTTAAAACCAGAGATTTCTCCCATCATGACGTCCAACAACAGAAGGTGGAACTTGGTCAGATCCATCTTAAGTGCTTCTTCGGCTGAATTGGCCGTTTCTACTTCGTACCCTTCATTCTCCAGATTGAACTTCAGGATGTCGCACAAATCTTCTTCATCGTCCACCACGAGAATCCTGTAATTTGTATTCATCAGACTTACCGCTTTAAATTATTATTTTCCGACTGCAAAATTACAAGTTAGTTGTTGCACGAATATGAAACCTTTGTTACAATACCGTTACAATACCTTTTTCTTGTTGGAACCTGCGGCATGCACGAACCCAATGACGCATGTGGCCGATTATTTCCTGTGTCTCTTGCAAAGTACTCATATAAAGATATTCAATCTTCAGATTGTCCATATCCCCCTTGCGTATGCGGTCTTGCTGAACCTTGCGGAGCTGGGACAACTGGGCTTTCATCTCATCTCCAAACTGCCGAACCTGCAACGCATTATCATAATTATTCGTCTCTATCATGCCGGCAATGACATTCATCAACCTTTCCACCCCTTCCCGAATCGGCATGAATTCTTTCACGTATTCCTCGGGCATGGGATTGAAATTATTGTCCACGTGTTCCAATGAAGGCTCACACATACGCTTCAGGCAGTACAAACTCTGTTCGCAACTGTTACATGCCAAATGGAACCATGTATCTTTTTCAACAGCTTGCAGCGGGTCTATTTTACGTAATCCCACCAGTTCTTTCCGACGGATTACCTTCCAATTCTTCCGCTCATCCTCCAAATGGTTCAAAGTCCGTCGCAACACTTTGACATCCTCGGCAATCAAACCGGAAGTAGTCTGCATATAAGCTTCCGATATATATTTTACCATCTTCGATTGATAAGCACTGATATGCCGGTTCAATAACACCCAAGCTTCATCCTTATCATTGGTTTGTGCCAATTCCGTAAAAATCTCATCCCGCTGTACTGCCGCCATTTTCTTCTTATAACTGCGATTGTTCTGAATAAGCATGAACACGACTACAACAATAAGCAATACCATGGCCACCACTCCACCGAAATGTACAAACAACGTCACGATGAAACACAGGAAGAAAGCCGCACCGGCCGTCATAAACCATCCGCCAATCACAGAAATCACACCGGTCACGCGGAACACGGCACTCTCGCGTCCCCATGCACGGTCGGCCAACGACGAACCCATGCCCACCATAAACGCCACGTATGTGGTAGACAACGGAAGTTTCAGAGACGTACCCACTACTATCAACAAACCGGCCAACACCAAATTCACGGAAGCGCGTACCAAATCGAACGCCGCACCATTCGGAATAATAGCCTCATCCTGATTGAAACGTGAATTGATCCATTTCCTCATCCATGCAGGAATATGGTCTACCACATACTCGTTGCTGTTAATCACGCTCCTCACCAACCGACGGGCAAAACGGGAAGAACCGAACATTTCGTCGCCGGCTGTCTGACGGGACAAGTCGACAGAAGTCTTTACCACATTCTGCGCCTTCTTCGATGTCATCAAAGCAATCGTCATCACGACTCCAGCCCCGATAAGAAAAAAGACAGATGTTCCCGCTGGTTCATTCAGCACGCCCATCATGTGAGTGGCCGGATTCGCCCCCGGAGTAGCCATGAAATCCTGATAAGAAGAAAAACCGGCTAACGTCACACCGATGAAATTCACCAGGTCATTCCCGGCAAAGGCCATGGCTAATGAGAATGTTCCAAAAAGCACTATAATCTTGAAAACATTGACCTTACACCAATGCAGGACTTGCATCAGTACCGTAAATCCGATAATAAAAGAAATCAATATCGCATGCGTGTTGTCAGCAATCCAAACTTTAATATCGGAGGTCATAAACGAAGCACTGCCGAAACCTTTTACCAATAAGAAATAAGCAATGGAAGTAATAGAAAGTCCTCCGAACAAACCTATGGTATATTTAAGATGCTTGGTATAGTGAAAAGTAAAAATAAGGCGGGAAATCCATTGCACCAACATTCCGAAAACAAAAGCAATGGCGACAGAAAGGAAAATGGCCAAAATCACCGTAAAGGCTTTATCTGTATTAATCAAGCCGGCGTAGGTAAGCGAGGAATCATGAAGCATCTTCACCAAAGCCAAGGCCGTACTACCACCTAATAACTCGAAAACCATCGACACCGTGGTGGAGGTGGGCATTCCCAATGTATTGAATATATCGAGCAGAATCACATCAGAAGCAACCACTGCCAAAAAGACGCACATCAACTCTTCGAAAGTAAAGAACTCGGGGTGAAAAATGCCATGCCGCGCAATGTCCATCATGCCGTCGCTCGTCGTGGCTCCCACAAAGATACCCACTGCCGCAATTATCAGAATGGTCTTGAAACGCGCAACTTTTGAACCGATGGCCGAACCTAAAAAGTTCACGGCATCATTACTGACCCCCACAAACAAATCAAAAGTGGAAAGGGCAAACAGGAATATGACTATTCCCAAATAAACAAGCTCCATACGATTACTTCATATTTGATTCTGTGACAAAGATAAGCATTTTCCCTTTTGCGACAATTATATTCCTATAACATTTTTCACAAGAATGCAACACAAATGTATTACCGTCGTAATACACATTTATTCAAAACGAATAGACCGAGCCGGATGGATACGGGAAACCAAGAAACTCGGAACGATAAGCGACAACACGCATATCACCAAAGTAGCCGCATTGATAGCCAGTACATACCCGAGATTGAACAAGACCGGTACCGAATCCACGTAGTATATCGACGCATCCAAACGGAATACTCCTGTATAATGCTGAAGAACCACTATGCCTATTCCTATTATATTTCCCCAAAGCAATCCTTTCCCCATGACGAACACGGCAAAATACAAGAAAATATGACGGATACCACGGTTGGTCGCTCCTAACGCTTTCATGATTCCGATAAAGTTAGTACGTTCCAATATAATAATGAGCAAACCGGAAATCATCGTAAACCCGGCTACAGATACCATCAGAGCCAAAATGACCCACACATTGACGTCCAAAAGGCTGAGCCATGCAAATATCTGAGGATAAATTTCCTGTATCGTCATTGTCACATACGAACCGCCGTAAGCGTCTGTCTTTCGGTTTACCAGCTTAATCAATGCACCGGAGACTTCGTCCACACGGTTCAAGTCCTTTACTGAGATTTCTATTCCGCTATACTGATCCGGAGCCCAAGCATTCAAACGGTTGCAAGTATAAAGGTCCGTAAAGACCAAAGCTTTGTCGAACTCCGTCAAATGCGTACAATAAATACCCGACACCGTAAAACGGCGGGTACGCACGGAGTTCTCGAAGAAATAGGCAAAGACCTTAGAGCCGACTTCCAAATGCAATTCATCGGCTATCTGCCGGGATATGACGATCCGGTTGGAAGCCACCGTATCGGAAAAAGACGGCAGTTCCCCCTCTTCCATGTGGGCTTTCAAGAAAGACGCATCGAATTCCGCCCCCACGCCATGCAAAAGAATACCTTTGAAATCGGCATCCGTCTTGAGTATTCCCTCCTTATTGCAGAAACGCTGCACATGCGCCACCCCTTCCACGTCCCCGACCTCCTTCATCAAAGCAGGGGGCACCGCAATAGGCTGCGGGGAATTTGTCGTGACCGACGCATAGTTTTGAATCTGTATATGAGAACCGAATCCGACGACTTTCGAACTGATTTCCTGTTTGAAGCCCAGCACCACGCACACCGAAATAATCATCACGGCCAAACCGACAGCCACTCCGGACGTAGCTATCAATATGGCCGGACGCGATACTTTTTTCACATCGCCGTGCTCACGGAACAGCTTTCGGGCTATAAACAGATTGAAATTCATTCCTCTTGCCGTCTTATTCTGCCACACGGCCGGGATATGCCTCCAATGCTTTGCGCAACACGAAAAGGGCACGTATCAGATCTTCTTTCTTCAACACGTAAGCTATGCGCACCTCGTTCTTACCTGAACCGGGCGTAGTGTAGAATCCTGCGGCCGGAGCCATCATCACCGTCTCCCCCTCATAATCAAAGTCTTTCAAACACCAGGCACAAAACTCCTCCGCATCGTCCACCGGGAGCTTGGCCACCGTATAGAAAGCTCCCATGGGGATGGGAGAATACACTCCGGGGATACGGTTCAGCCCGTCAATCAGACATTTGCGCCGCTCCACATATTCGTCATACACTTCGCGTCCGTACTCTTCCGGCTCGTCGAGCGAAGCCTCCGCCGCAATCTGTCCAATCAAGGGAGGGCTTAAACGAGCCTGGCAAAATTTCATCACGGCTTTGCGGACCTCCACATTCTTCGTAATCAACGCACCGATACGTATGCCGCACTCGCTATACCGCTTGGACACGGAATCTATCAGCACCACATTGTTTTCTATCCCCTCCAAGTGGCAAGCCGAGATATACGGAGAACCGGTATAGATAAACTCACGGTACACTTCATCCGAAAAAAGATACAAATCGTACTTCTTCACCAAGTCGCGAATCTGATTCATCTCACGGCGCGTATAGAGGTACCCCGTGGGGTTGTTCGGATTGCAAATCAGAATGGCCCGCGTACGTTCGTTAATCAGCTCCTCGAACTTCTCGACCTTCGGCAACGAAAATCCCTCTTCTATCGTAGTGGATATCGTACGGATGACCGCTCCCGCCGAAATGGCAAATGCCATGTAATTGGCGTATGCCGGTTCAGGAACGATGATTTCGTCGCCCGGATTCAGGCAGGACAGAAAAGCGAACAGCACAGCCTCCGAACCTCCCGACGTGATGATGATGTCGTCCGCTGTAAGATTGATATGATATTTGGCATAATATCCCACCAACTTTTCCCGGTAACTCAAATATCCCTGGCTCGGGCTGTATTCCAAAACCGTCCGGTCTATGTGACGGATGGCATCTATGGCCGCTCGCGGAGTCGGCAAATCAGGCTGGCCGATATTCAAATGGTACACATGTATCCCTCTATTTTTAGCCTCGAAGGCCAACGGAGCCAACTTGCGAATCGGCGACTCCGGCATTTCCTGACCGCGAACGGATATTTTAGGCATGTCTTTTCTTTTTTGTTTTTATTTGTTCGAAATTCATGCAAAGATAGCATTTCAACATAAAATGAGCAACAAATCAGCCTATAAAATAGTGCGGTAGAAATTTAATGGAGATTCCCGTGAACGATATGACAGCACGTGTGGCCGGAAACGGACGGATTCACCGAACAGGCCGAGGGGAAGCAAAACGTCCCGCTTGACAATATGGTACCCATTTCCTTCTTCTATGTACATTTTAGCAGTTTGACAAACCGGACGTCCGTCAACAAAAAAGGCAACCCTAAGGTTGCCTTCTGTACGCCCTCAGGGATTCGAACCCTGGACCCATTGATTAAGAGTCAATTGCTCTACCAACTGAGCTAAGGACGCAAACAAATTTGGAAGTACGCCCTCAGGGATTCGAACCCTGGACCCATTGATTAAGAGTCAATTGCTCTACCAACTGAGCTAAGGACGCATCATCTTTGATTTTGCGAGTGCAAAGGTAGGGCTTTTTATTTAACCCTCCAAACTTTCACCCCTCTTTTTCTCATTTTTTTTCCAATTCGTAAATTTCGGAAGGAATACGGCGCTTCAATACTTCCAGTTCAAAGTCCTTTCCTGCGACAATCCCTACGGAACGGAGACAGGTATCGACCGTTTTTCGCGCCAGTTCCGGATGATTGTTCTCTTCGCTGATATGACACAACCATACATGCCGAAGCCTGTCCGTAATATGCTCTGCCAGCAGTTGCGCCGCAGCCTTATTGCTCAAATGTCCGTAATCGCCGCTAATCCGCCCTTTCAGATAAGCCGGATACGGCCCCATCATCAGCATGTCTTCGTCATGGTTGGCCTCCAGTACCAGATAATTCGCCTGGGCGATGTAGCCGCCGAACTGTTCTGTCACGTGTCCGGCATCCGTAATGAGGCAGAAGTTGACTTCTCCGTATTGCACGCTATAGCCCACATTGTCCGTACTGTCATGAGGCACATCGAAAGGCGTAATTTCAAAACGGTCCAGCTTCAAGGTCTGCCCCTTCTCCAAGAAATGTATGTTTTCTGCTTTCAATTTCGGATTTGCACAATAATTACGCTTGATTCCGTCGTGTACAAGTTCGGTGGCATAGACCGGAAGTCCATACTCATTCGCCAAGCTCCCGACAGCTTTGATGTGGTCTGCATGGTCATGCGTAATCAACACGGCCTTTATTTGTTTCAAGGAAAGCCCGTAAGTATGAAAATGTTTTTTCAGTGTTCGTATCCCAATTCCGGCATCAATCAATATCCCATAATTTTCTGAGAAGAGGAAATAGCTGTTTCCGCTACTGCCGCTCCCCAGACAAATAAACTTCAGCATATCCGTATTTTTGTTTATGCAAATATACGAAAACATGAAAGAACGGGCAAATATTTCTTTCCTGCCCTTCTGCCTTACCAACTCAATTTAATGAATTTGCTCTCCCACGGGTTAAATTCCGCTTCGTCCTTCCCGCCGACAGGCTTTCCCGTCACGTCGCAAACCGTCACCTTCCGTATCTTCACCTCATCGGAAGTCACAGCAAACGCTGCCGGCCGACCATCCGTTTCACGCAAATGCAGCATCACGGCACGTTCTCCCTCCACAGGAGCCATGTTGACCAGCAAAAGGTTATCCGGGCGAAGGGTGAGAAAGGTTCCGCAAGAGGGTGCATCCTTGTCTTCGCGATCGCCGGCCTGAAGTACCCGGGTCAGGAAAGGTATCCGGTTTTCCCATGCAAAGCGCGTGGCAAATCCGGCTGTTGTGTCCGCCGACGAAGTGATGAAATAACTCAACTGCAAGCCTCCGGTCTGGTCTGCGTTAAAATTGGTCGTCCAATAATTGTTCATCGGCCAGGAATACATATTGGTGGTCTGGGGAACGGCTCCGACCTGATAGCGTCCGGTATTGATGGCACCGAACTGCATCAGGGGTATTTCAGGGCTTCCCATTACAACCTGAACGTCCGAACTGCGTGCCGCCGCAAAATTCTGCACGGTGTACCAATCATTCGACGAACCGGGAATCTGGTCTACCCCGGCTTCGATATTTCCGCCGGGCACGTCCAGAAAGATTCTGCCACCCTCTATCTGGTACGGGAAAGACACGTATACGGCTTCCGGTTCCGTCTCTGTTTTTTTACGCAAACTGTAAACCACTTCTATCTTTTTCTCTACCTTATATATATGGTACTCCACCGTCAGATTATCATGCCCGATCCCGGCTGCCGTCTCTCCCTTGAAACGGTAAGTATCCCATATAGCTCCTTCCTCGTAAGCCTCGAAACGCATTTTCTCCGGATGCCTGCGCGTAAAGCGCGGGTACGTATATCGCTCCAAAGCACCCCGGTCGTCTATCGTCTCATAAATGAATTCTCCCAACTCCCATTCCGCACTCTCCGTCAACAACTGCCGTTGCAGGTCTTTATCGTAAAGCCGGGAGATGGTGCCCCGTTGCAGATTGAAATCAAGACCATACCACTCATTCTCTACATGCGTACCGGACAAACTCCCTGCGGACGCTTCGGACGGTCGCAGCTCGTCCTTCACGTCTATGCGATACCGGGCGAAACCCAAAGCCGGTACGTCCCGCACATAAATATACCAATACATCCCGTCCGAACGGCTCTCGCCTGCCTGGGCAGGAACGCTGCGCCCCGACGCATCCGTAATTTCAGAAACTTTGTCGCGCGGCAAAAGCTGATGGTCGATATACACCTTGGCTATTCCGCTATAACTCCAGTTCAATGTATTGAACACCACTACGGAAGGTACATCCGTTTTCGGGACGAAAGGCTGCAACAGCCCCATCACCGTTTCGCCCAGCAACCCGGCATGCCGGTAAGCCTCCCACGCATACGACTGTTTCAGAGAGCGTTGCTCCCATGTCTCCCGGCCATACGGGTCGCGCACACTCTCGCAATACCCGAACGTATGCTCATCATAGAAAAGCAGGGCTTCGTTCATGTCACTCACCTTCCCCATCACCCCCTGAGGCAACTCGGCTCCGGCCAACTTCGCCAAGGCCAAGCCGCCTTGCCCGGCAATCGCATGGGAATGGGTGGCACGGGAAACAGCCGCTTCGCGTGCTCCGGAAGCAAAACCATCCGTCCACCAGTCCGGCCACGCTCCCCGAATGACAGGTATCTGCCCGGCATAATCCCGCTCCACAGTCTTGATAAAGTCCGTAGCGACTGCCGTACGCAATTTAGGCCATTCGTACTTTTCATTCCAACGTTTCACCATCTCGCAACTCCGTGTGGAAGGAGGAGCGTTGTCGGTCAGATACCCGGAATGCTGGATGGCGCAAATGTCGTACGGGTATCCCTTAGCTTCCAATTGTCCCAGATAATCCCACACGCATTGCTCGAACTTTGTGAAATCATCAGGGTTGTGCACGCCCCAGTAGTTTCCCAGATGGTAATGTTCCGCACGATAAGCCAGGATTTTCTTCCCCGATGGCGACTCCCACCAGAATACTGTGGGCTTGTCAAAGCATATCAAGGCCCGATGCCCGTGCGTCCCCATATTCAGGTACTTCACTCCCGCGTCGGCAAAATATTCACTGAAACACCAAGCTATTCCGTTTACATCGTCTTGCACGGCCAAGTCCGCCCGTAACCCCTCGTCCCGGAATAACTTTAACAGAGCCAAGGATGCCGCCAAGGTCTGTTCGTCCGGCAACTCGTCAAAATTCAGGTACATGGCCCCCAACTCTATCCGCCCCTCTTTCACCCTGCGTTTCAAACGTTCGACCTGGGAAGCCGGACGGTTTTTCAAATATTCTTTCACAGGCCAAGCCACCTCGCAAGTCCATCGGAACCGCGCGGCATCCGGATAATGGTCAGTGGCATCGCAATAATCCAATGCATAATCTATATAACGCAAATGTTCTGCCAGAATCTCCATTTGCGAACGGGTATAGCCGATGTCCGTATGTGTATGCTGCACCAGATTCATCTGCCAATGCCGGGCTACCGGTACTTTTACTTCATCCGAAGCCAAAGACGCCTGTCCGGCACGTAAAGACAACGGCAACGTACGGTCTGCGCCTGCGTCTGGAATATCGAATTCGAAATGATTTTCTCCTTCTTCCAAGCGGACATGCCGCACCTGCCTGCCTAACGCCAATTCCGCCTCTGTGGCCTGCCCGTCATAACCTACCGTCACAGCCACCCGGCGAACCGGACCTGAAGAAGATTTATACACAGCCGGATGCAACTTCGCCTGAAACACCGGAGACGCAGCGGAGCAAACCGGATGAATAGCCGCTCCCCATAAGAGCATCCCCAAAAACAAATTCTGTAATCTCATAGTGATTTATTGTGATTAAATAGTTAGGATTCTTCAAAAATGTTTTTCCTTTTCATTGGCCATTGCCGGGAAAAGACATATATTTGCGCTGTGAAAATACGAAATCAAACGATGAGGTCAAACGGTTCTTAACCGAAAGACGTAAAAACATTAAAAAATGACGAAAAAGAAAAGATGGCCTCTGGTTTTATGCCTGCTTACAGGATTAGGAGCAGCCGGATGTACGAGCGAAGAAGAGGAACAAGCAAATAGCAGGGCTAAGGAATTTGCGGAAGATTATTTCAATCTGCGTTTCGATGAAGCATACGGGAATTGTACTGAAGATTCCCGCAAATGGATAGCTTTCCGTGCGTCGAACATCACCGAACACGACCTCGAAGCCGTACGGTCTGCCCCGGAAGGAGCATACATAAGTTCAACGGAATGCCAACAAATCAATGACAGTACGGCACTCGTACGTTGCGTCGTTTGCCAAGCACTTGCCGCCGATTCGCTGGAACAGCAAAGAGGGCGTATCGTTCCGGAGGCCGCATATCTCATCCCTTTACGGAAGGAAGGGCGCCGGTGGCTTGTCAGAATGGAAGGCCCACTGCAAAATGCAAAGTAAAATCCCGCTTAAAGTCCGGATGAATAATCGGATAATGGTGACGGACATCATCATACGCCGGATGAATGGCTTTCATACCTCCGTCCAGACGTAAGATGAAATAATCGAAATTCAAACGGAATCCCAATCCGTAAGACACGGCTATCTCCCGCCAGAAACTCCGCATACGGAACTGTCCGCCGGGCTGCTCGGCATAATCGCGAATGGTCCAGATATTGCCGGCGTCTACAAAAAACGCTCCGTGCAATTTCCAAAACAAATAGGTACGGTATTCCGCATTGAGATCCAATTTAATATCACCGGTCTGATTGATAAAGTCGATACGTCCGTCTCCCCCCGTAAAACGTCCGGGTCCCAATTCCCTGACAGACCATCCCCGTACGCTGTTGGCTCCTCCGCTGAAATACCGTTTTTCGTAAGGCAGGATGGTGGAATTTCCGTAGGGATAGGCTACCCCTATGCCAAAATGCAAAGCCAACGAGTTACGGTCGTCGAAACGGAAACTCTTGCTGATGTCGAAATCCCCTTTCAGATACTGTGCATACGCTATATTGAACAATGTATATTGCCCTTGGTCGTTCCGACTGGCTCCAAAGAGATTAGAGAAACCATACAGCACGTTTCCGGCCGACTCCACATTAAAACGGATGCCCAAGGCATTGCTACCGTAATCCGCAATGCTCGTGGCATTGCGTTGCGAATTATAGGTAAAGCTATAGCCCAGCCTCATGATAAAAAGATTTTCGTAATTGTAACGCAGGATAGCATTCCGGTCAGTTTCGTCTTCCAGATAATCCTTGCGGAACGTCTCGGAAATCCAAGGCATAAACACGTAGTTCAAGTCTATCAAGTCGATGCGGTGACGGAGCAAACCGTTCGGGCTTTGCCAACGGTAACGAAGAGCCGAAGTCAAAACACGCCGGTGAAACTCCGGACGGTTTTGGGAATCATATAATAATGAAACCTCTGAAGTGGCACGCATCAACCCGCGATCACGACCATTGAAGCGGAACAACTTGAAATTCGGGAATGTCAGACCGGCTTCCACACTGATTTCCATATAATTCTGGTCGCTGTACCCTTCCAGACCGGTAATGGCTTCAAACGCCCCACGCAGTTTCAGGGAAAACAATTCCGAGCCTCGAAACAGATTCCGGTTCTGGTAAGTCAGAAGCAAGGCCGCCCCCAAATCACCTGCCGAGTTGGTACCTTCCAATTCCGCTCCCAGCGAACGCGGTTTATTCTCGTGCACGGTCACGAATCCGTCCAGCATATTCGGCAAAGAATCATTCTCCACCATTTTAATATTGGAAAACATCACGGCCCCCAACTGGCCGAAGTTACTATAAGTTCGTTGTACATCGCGTTCCCGGTACAGATGCCCCGGCTCAATCGCATTATTATTGGTAAATACCGAAGGCCGGAAAGCCAGTTTATGCTTGTAATAAATGGGAAAGCCGCGATAGACCATACTGTCCAACCGGGAAGTATCACGACTTGTATCGAAAGCCATCGCATCACCGGAAAAGGAAACAGAGTGAATCTTATAACGCCGGTGAAGTTCCGGCTCGCTTTCTGCCGATGCCCGGTATAAAGGTATCACCACATCCAGATCCACCTTCTGGTTTCCCACACACGTATCCGCTTCAAACCGGACATATTCCTTATTGAATTTATAATATCCGCTGTTTTGTAAACGACTGCTGATGCGGCTGCGCTCCCCGTCCAACACATTCAAATCGAAAGGCATTCCGGGTTGCAAAGATGACAATGCAGCATGTTCGCGGACAATACGCTCCACCACAGAATCCTCTATGAGGTAACGGATGTTTCTCACCCGATAGCGTTCTCCCGGCACAATCTCGTACGTCAGCCTCACCTTCTTTCCTTTCACTACACGCTTCTGATTCACCCGGGCATGAAGGTACCCCAAATTGTTCACAGCCACCAACATGTTCTCACCTGAACGGTTAGCCTGCACCGTATCGAAAATTACCGGGGCCTCCCCTACCCGTTGCAAGAAACGGTTGATTCGCTTGGTCGTGTCCCGTCCGGACAGGGCGTACGGCCCCATAGGAACTTTCAGCAAGCTGAACCACTTGGAATTAGGGTGCTGACGGATATATCCTTTCAACGAAGCGACATCGAGCGATTTATCCGTTGACTTCACAGAAACGCTTTCCAGCATATATTCGCCTTCGGGTATGAACTTCGTAGCTGAGCAAGCGCCCAGCAATGCCATGATGATTCCCCCGACTATACTGTATAAAAGTTTCCGCATAAGTGCCATTTGGGATACAAAGATAGTGCAAGGCAAGTGCAGAGACAAACGAAAAACAAAGTTTTTTCAAGTTTGGCTATGCCGAACCGCAGCCTGTCTTATCTAAGAGATAGTGCAAGACGGACGTAAAGACAAATGAAAACGAAGTTTTCTGATTTGGCTTCACCGGACCGAAGCCTATCTTCAGGCCGCTTTTGGTTTTGATTTATTTTGCCGGTTCCGAAATAACTTCTTAGATTTGCAGTATAATTGGAACCGAAATGATCAGCAAAAACAAAATCAAGCTCATCCGCTCTCTCGAACAGAAAAAATTCCGCAAAGAGTGGCAACTCTTCGTTGCCGAAGGACATAAACTGGTAGACGACCTGCTACCGGCTTTCGACTGCGCCTTTCTCGCAGCCCGAAAGGAATGGCTGGATACGCGACGGGAAGTCGTGGAAACGCTCGCCCGTAAAGGGTGTGAAATCCAAGAAGTATCGGCCGAGGAGCTTCAAAAAGCCAGCCTGCAAAAGAATCCGCAGGATGTGTTGGCCCTATTCCGTCAACGCCCGGCCGGAGGGGCACCGGAACATCTCTTGAAAGAACAACTCTGCCTCGGACTCGACGGCGTGCAGGATCCGGGCAATCTGGGTACGATTATCCGTATAGCCGACTGGTTCGGCATCGAACATATATTCTGCTCTCCCGACACGGCCGACCTTTATAATCCCAAAACCGTACAGGCCACCATGGGAGCCATGGCACGTGTTTGCGTACACTACCTTTCACTGACAGATTTGCTACGGACAGCCAATGCCGACATACCGGTCTACGGAACGTTTTTAGACGGAAATGACATGTATGGCACGGAACTAAGTCCCAACGGACTGATTGTCATGGGGAACGAAGGCAAAGGTATCAGCCGGGACGTTGCATCACTCATCAACCGGAAACTGTACATCCCCAACTATCCTCCCGAACGAAATACATCGGAAAGCCTGAACGTAGCCGTAGCCACAGCCATCGTATGCGCTGAATTCAGAAGACGGGATACCATCGGACGACAGGAGTAAGAATATCTGCATCGGCCGACAATCCGTCGGCTCTCCAAAGCCGCAGGGCATCCGGGCCTATATCCGGATTCGCTTTCCGTAACAAGGCGGCAATACAGTCGCTGGGTTGCGGAACGACATCGGGAGGCAATAACAAACCTATGCCTCCATTCCATATCACAGCAGGCATTTCTCCCGTCAAGATACAATAGAATTGATAAAAGCCTTTCTCATCGACCGTTATCACCGGCATGACCGCAAAACGCCCTGATGGCCAGTACACTTTATGAAAAGCAATATGTTTCAAGACCGCTTGTCCCTTTATGGTTTCAATGGCCTCTTCGTCCGGTTCTCGTAGCCCCCGGTTTACGAATCACACGATAAGGCTTTTCCTTTACCACATGAATGGATCGTTCCACCGGACGACTTTCCCTCAATTCCGTCGGAGAAAGACGACGGGAAACCGTATCCGCCGGTACCACCCGCAACACCGAATCTTTCGATGCCACGTCCATACTGTCTGACTTCGCAGCAACCGCCGTTGTATCCACAACTACCGGCTGGGGATGGAAACGGACCAGCATAATGTCGCGAAGCCACAACAGGCGAGGTTCTTTGTCTTCGTCCGAAGGTTTATAATACACGAATCCGCCTATTTCTCGAATCGCATGAGCCGTATCTCCTTCCAAACGAAGCTGCATCAGGTTATTGGAATAAATTCTTTGCGTAACGCCCGCCGTGGAATCATTGTCGTACGTCACATAGAAGCCGGCGTATGCTTCATTTTGTCGTCCGTGGGATATATAGCGGGAATCGAAGCGCCAGAGCAAGGCGTCCCCCTTATGAAAGGTCGTATCGGCTGTCATGGTAAACAGCAAACGGTCTTCCATAAAACGCGGTTTCAGAATTCTGAACGCACGCTCCTGCCAAATATTGGCCGTATCTCCTTGGGCGTCCAAATGGGCAAAGATATCATTCTCTCCCGTAGAAGCTCCCAATGCCGAAACATGCGTACTGTAACGCTCCTGCAACTTTTTATAAATGTCGTTCAGATAAGTGGCATGCGAAGCATACCAAACCATCGTGGAATCGAATTCGGCCTCGCTCACTCCATATTTCTCAAACACGGCCTGCACGTAACTGTAACGCTTAAAGTTCATGCTGTCTTGCCGGGTCTCTGCCATAGCCTGTGCGATATGGTAGTCATAAAGCAAATCCTCCAGTTCCGCAGGCTGAATCAGATCGGACGGTACGCCGGGCTTACATGCCGGAAACAAAAGAAAGGCTACCACAGCGCCAAAAACTTTACGCAACAACTTTGACATGAAACGTTTGAGAGTTATTGGGAAATACGTTTATGATAAAAAATCAACAAGGCTATGATGCCGCAACTGATGGCCGCATCCGCAAAATTGAATATCGGACTGAAAAAAATAAAATGCTCCCCTCCCCCCCATGGCATCCATTCCGGCCAATAAGTGTCGATGATGGGGAAATAAAACATGTCTACCACACGACCGTGGAATAGGCTTTCATACCCCGTCCCGAACGGTACGAAATGAGCCGTGAACGGTGCGGGAGGATTGTTGAATATCAATCCGTAGAACACGCAGTCTATGATGTTTCCCGCCGCCCCGGCCAAAACCAGAGACAAACAGACGACAAAACCCGTAGGCACGCCTTTGCGTATCGACCTGTAAAGGAGATACGCAATGACGACCACGGCTATGATACGAAAGGAAGTCAGAAAAAGCTTGTCAAAAAATTCCCACCCGAATGCCATGCCGGGATTCTCCGTAAAGAGAATGTAAAACCAATCGGTCACACGAATACTCTCGTGCAGATACATGTGGGTCTTGACTGCAATCTTAATCCATTGGTCTATGACAAGCACCAAGAAGATAATCAACAAAGCCAAACGCCCCTGAGTGAGCCATCCCCAACCGCTTCTTCCTTCTGCCTCCATTACTTTTTCATGTTTTTAGCCTCTATGCTCAATGTCGCATGAGGAACCAGACGTAAACGTTCCTTGGGAATCAATTTACCGGTCTCACGGCAAATTCCATAGGTTTTGTTTTCGATACGTATCAGGGCAGCCTCAAGCCCCTTGATGAACTTCTGCTGGCGAGCCGCCAACATAGACAGTTCCTCCTTGGTCTGTGTATTGGCACCTTCTTCCAACGCCTTATAAGTAGGCGACGTATCATCCACTCCGTTATTGTCCGTGTTCATCAATGTCCCCATCATGGTTTCATATTCTTCACGCGCCACTGCCAGCTTACTCAGGATCAACTCCTTGAATTCGGCTAATTCCTCATCGCTATAACGTGTTTTCTCTGTCATAATACTTCTTATTTTAGGGTTAATAATGTTCACTCACTCTCTGTCTATCTTTACCTCAACGGTGTAATCGTCGAAGTCTATGGTCACACCACCGTCTACCTTATCCGCTACGGTAAGCGAATTGGCCAAAACCTGGCCACAGATATAGTCTCTGTATTCCGCCACGGCCTTGTCCGTTTGTTCCGCATGGGAAAGCGTCACGGCAATACGGTCGGTAATCTCGAAATTCTTTTCCTTACGCAAGTTCTGTATACGCTTCACCAATTCACGGGCCGTACCCTCCACGCGAAGCGCATCCGTCACGGTAATATCGAGCGCCACCGTCAGGCTGCCTTCATTGGCCACCGTCCAACCGGGAATGTCCTCACTGAAAATCTCCACGTCGGCCACCTCGATGGTTACCGCCTCGCCGCTCTCCAAGGCCACGCCGAGCGTGCCTTCGCGTTCCAACTCAGTTATCTGTTCCTGTGTCAGGCTCTCCACCGCAGCGGCCACGTTCTTCATCAGTTTACCGAACTTCTTGCCCATCGTACGGAAGTTGCACTTCACTTTCTTCACCAACATACCATCGCCTTCCACAAACTGCAATTCCTTGACGTTCACTTCGTCCAGAATCAACTGCTTCACGGCTTCTATGCTTTCACGGCGTTCTGCATCGCCCGACGGTATGGAAATGCACTGCAAGGGCTGACGCACGATAATCCGTTCTTTCTTGCGCAAGGACAAGACCATAGACGTAATCTGCTGCGCCAGTTCCATACGATACTCTAACGCTTTGTCCACCTTCGTTTCATCGCAAACCGGGAATGTGGCCAAATGCACGCTCTCCGCTTCCGCACGACCGGTTGCAGCCGTCAGGTCATGATACAAACGGTCGGCATAATACGGAGCGATGGGTGCCATCAGTCTGGCCACCGTCTCCAGGCAAGTGTATAACGTCTGATAAGCCGAAAGCTTATCCGTACTCATCGCACTGCCCCAAAAACGCTTACGGCTCAAGCGGACGAACCAGTTGCTCACGTTATCTATCACGAAATCCTGAATCAGGCGTCCGGCCTTCGTCGGTTCATAATCCTCGTAACAAGCCTCCACGTTCTTCACCAATGTATTCAACTCGGACAAGATCCAACGGTCTATTTCCGGACGTTCGCTCATGGGCACATCGGTTTCGGCATAATGCCAGCCGTCCACATTAGCATACATCGTCAGGAAAGAATAAGTCTGGAACAACTTGCCGAAGAACGTACGGCTGACTTCCTGTACGCCGGCCTCGTCGAATTTCAGGTTATCCCACGGCGAAGAATTGGTAATCATATACCAACGTACGGCATCCGAACCGTATTGCTCTATCGCACCGAACGGATCCACCGCATTACCCAAACGCTTGGACATCTTGTTCCCGTTCTTGTCGAGTACAAGTCCGTTGGATATTACAGCCTTATAAGCCACACTGTTGAATACCATCGTAGAGATGGCATGCAGCGTAAAGAACCAACCGCGGGTCTGGTCCACACCTTCTGCAATGAAATCGGCAGGATAAACCGTACGGTTATCCAACTCCGCCTTATGCTCGAACGGATAATGAATCTGGGCGTAAGGCATGGCACCGGAATCGAACCACACGTCGATAAGGTCGGTCTCCCGCTTCATCGGCTTACCCTTGGGACTAATCAAAACGACCTCATCCACAAACGGACGGTGCAAATCTATTTTGTCATAATTGTCCTGACTGTAATCGCCCGGAACGAAACCACGGTCTTTCAGCGGATTGGAAGCCATCAGTCCGGCCGCTACCGCTTTCTCGATTTCGGCATACAGTTCCTCCACCGAACCGATACAGATTTCCTCACCGTCTTCCGACCGCCAGATCGGCAACGGCGTACCCCAATAACGGCTACGGCTCAAGTTCCAGTCATTCAGGTTCTCCAACCATTTACCGAAACGTCCGGTCCCGGTGGATGCCGGCTTCCAGTTGATGGTACGGTTCAGTTCTATCATCCGTTCCTTGGCAGCCGTACTGCGGATGAACCAACTGTCGAGCGGATAATACAGAATCGGCTTGTCCGTCCGCCAACAATGCGGATAGTTGTGCACGTGTTTCTCTATCTTGAATGCCATTCCGCGCTGCTTCAGTTCCATGCAGAGCGCCACGTCGAGGGTTTCGTCCTTGTCGGTCTTTTTCGGGTCGTAGGCATTTTTCACGAACTGGCCTTCCCACTTCCTGTATTCGTCCACACGGACACAACGCTTCACGAAGTCCTCGTCCAACTCGTCCAACAGATAAAACTTACCGGTCAAATCCACCATCGGACGGAACTCACCCTTGCGGTTGACCAACTGCATGGGAGGAACGCCGGCGGCCTTGGCCACCTGCGCGTCGTCCGCACCGAAAGTCGGAGCGATATGCACGATACCCGTACCGTCTTCCGTCGTCACGTAATCTCCGGGGATGACGCGGAAAGCCCCTTCCCCAGGATTTACCCAAGGAAACAACTGTTCGTAGGTCATACCGACCAAATCCGGCCCGAGGTATTCACCCACAATCTGATAAGGTATCACTTTGTCCCCCGGCTTGTAACCGTCCAACGGCATATTCTCACCCTCCGGATTCAGATAAGCCCCCAAACGCGCCTTGGCCAGCACCACTGTTACGGGTTCACCGCTGTACATATTATAAGTACGCACGCATACATACTCTATTTTCGGCCCTACGCACAATGCCGTGTTGGACGAAAGCGTCCAAGGCGTAGTGGTCCATGCCAAGAAATAAGGCGTACCCCACCCCGTCATTTCAGGGCGCGGATCGAGCATCCGGAACTGTGCCGTCACCGTCGTGTCTTTCACGTCACGGTAACAACCGGGCTGGTTCAACTCATGCGAACTCAGCCCCGTACCGGCTGCGGGCGAATAAGGCTGTATCGTATATCCCTTATATAACAAGCCCTTCCGGTAGAGCTGTTGCAACAGCCACCAGAGCGTCTCGATATATTTATTGTCGTAAGTGATATACGGATGCTCCATGTCCACCCAATAGCCCATCTTATGGCTCAGGTCGGTCCATTCCTCCGTATATTTCATCACATTCGTGCGGCACTTACGGTTATATTCCTCGATGGAAATCGTCTTGCCTATATCCTCCTTCGTGATGCCCAATTCTTTTTCCACGCCCAATTCCACAGGAAGCCCGTGGGTATCCCAGCCGGCCTTGCGCTTCACTAAGAAACCTTTCATGGTCTTGAAACGACAGAACGTATCCTTGATAGAACGTGCCAGGACATGGTGGATACCCGGATGCCCGTTGGCTGAAGGAGGACCTTCGAAGAAGATAAACGAAGGACAGCCTTCACGTTCTGTCATACTCTTATGGAAGACATCTGCGTCATCCCACATCTTCAACACCTCTTTGTTCACATCGGAGAGGTTCAGTTGCGTACGTTCTGCGAATCGGTTTGCCATATATCGTATTTTACTTTCGCGTTACTTTAAAATTTTGGCAAAAATACGATTTCTTTTTCAGAATAGGAAGAATTTCAATAAAAAACTGTCTCGACATCGAACTCCTCATCCCGGAAAATCGTTCGCCGCAGAATGAAAAATCAATCTCAGGCGAACGATTTCTGGCTTTCCGCAGAAAAATAGCCATTTCTATTCTCTTGTATTACAATATACTATAAAATCCATAAATAAAGGCGGGGAATGCACAAACGCACTCCCCGCCTTTATATTAAACAACAAACAAAAACAATTACATTCCTATCTGGCCTTTCCAATTCAGGAACCAGTTGTTCTCCAACATCAACTTATTGTAAAGTGCTCCATCGCGATTCTCCTTACCTCCACGCTTGCTGACCGGATCGGCCACCCACGCATTGTTACGGTAACGTTTGGCAAAACGGATCAAATCATAGAAACGTTTACCCTCGAAACAGGTTTCCAACGCATTCTCATTGATGATCATACTGTCCACACGGGCTTGCTCTACAGCCAGATTCAGATAGGCCCAATCTTTACGGTTCTGTCCCGTATAACCGTTGATACGGTTACCATCCTTATCCAAAGAATCCACCATCGGATACGCATAATCCGGATCCAACTCGGCATAACCGCAACCGCGTGAATGTACACCTACCACCGTATTATAGGAATCGGTAGCACTACCTCCTTCCTCACCGAGACGTCCGTTACGCGTCTTGAATGTATTGAAATAATTGTTGGCCGTATTCAATTCGTTGAGGAATGCCATATCGGCATCGTTGCAATATACGGACACGCTGTCGTCTACCACGTCCTTGCTGATTCCCGTAGCCAAAATGGCGTATGCCATGCGCGGGAACCCACCATTGTTAAGAGCTTCGGCCAAACGCAACCAGACATCGCTTTCACGATAAATCCCGATATTACGCTGGTTTACTTTGTAGATGTTCTGCATCGTAAACTTATCCGCAGCTCCTCCCGTCGTAATATTGACGGTTCTCGACCGCCATTGGGCGGCCAAACGCAAATCCCCTTCTAATAACGGTTCCTCCTCAATCATATCAGGAACAGCGTCTATCGGGCGATTATTCTTGTCCAAGAAAGAATAAGACTGCGTGCGGCTAATCTCCTGCATGTGCAAAGACGGCGTGATGCTGTAATTCGTCGAAGTAATGTAAGCACCGTTATCATTGGTCGAAGAATTGTACAAAGTCTGCACTTCGCTATAATATCCCTGGCTGGCTGCCGAGTCCATCGGAATAATGGTGAAAGTTTCCATCCCATATACCGAAGGACTCTGCCCCGGATTTAAATAAGACCACCCATAAGAAGTTCCCGTACTTGAAGTATACTCTACCCAATGAGCCGAATACGAGTCGGAGAAATAGTAAATAGGCTTCGAGAACCCGTCCCCGACGTTACGTGTGTCCATTATCCAACGGAAATAGCACTTGGCAGCCTCGCGGTAATATGCACGTCCGGCATCCGTTCCTTGGCAAGAAGCTTTCCAAAGGTACAAATCGCCCAACACCATGTCTACCGGGAAGTAACAGTTGGCCATAAAAACACTACCTACCGTATGCAAAGCGGGCCACGGCGTGTTGCTGTATGGCTTCAGGTCGTTGATGAAATAATCACAGATAGCTTCAATGTCCTTACGGTCCTTCACGTCAAGACTGACATCATCGGCATCCTGCTCCGTCAGCAACGGTTCGGTGTAGAAAGGCACCTTGCCATAGTTCAATGCCAATTGCAGATAAGCCCATGCGCGGATGGACCTTACCTGAGCCATTTCCTTCGCAAAAATCTGGTTGCCACGATTGTCGTATGCAGCCGTATCGGCGTATGCAAGATAATAATTACAGTTGTTAATCACTGCATAATAATCACGCGGACTATTATACCTATTCTCATCCGTCACTTCGAAGTTGGCTAACGCACGCAAATCGGCATTGGCTTGAGTGGTCAAAGTAACGAGGTCGCCCCGCACCTCGCCCAACAGGTTGGTACGGTCACCGATAGCCTGCAACTTATAGATAATACCGATCAGAGAAGTGGCAGTATCGGCCGGGGTAGTCAGATGGCTGCCGTTTTCGTATATCACATAATCCGAAGTCGGTTCAAGCATGTCTTCGCAGGATCCTAAGAATCCTGCTCCGACAGCCGCCAACGCAATCTGAAAAATATAAGATTTGAGTTTCATAAGAGACTGAATTAAAGGTTGATTTTAATACCGAGCATAAAGTTACGGCTGTTAGCCAACAGACCGCGGTCTATGCCTTGTTCCAAAACACTGTTGCTCATAGAGAAGTCCGGATCGGCTCCCAAATACTTAGACACGGTGAAGACATTGTTTGCCTGTCCCCAGAATGTCAGACCGTGGATGAAAGTGCTGTTGAGCGGTAGCTCATAGCTCAACGTAATAGACTTCAGGCGAAGATAGCTGGCATCCTCGATCCAACGGTCGCTGAAACGGGCATTGCCCATCGGATCTTCCCATATCACCGTCGGCATGTCGGTCTTCTGTCCTTCATACGTCCAGCGGTTCACCATCGCTATCGACTGGTTCATGAAACGGCTTCCGCCTTCCAACTGCGAACGCAAGTAGTTATAGGCATCGTTGCCCAAGCTGTAATTGAAGTTCACATCCAAACGGATACGCTTATAACTTAAAGAAGTAAAGATGTTACCGTAAATATCCGGATTCGGATCTCCGATGATCTGCATATCCGCCTTGTTGATTTCCTTATCTCCGTTGTCGGCAAACTTCACGTCACCGGCTCCAAAGTAGGTCTTGTCGATACCGTTCTCGCCCAAGATGTACAAACCGTCAGCTTTAGCCTCTTCCGAAGTGGCATATACATGCGTACCGGATGCGGTAGCCTCGGTCTTATAGCCATAGAACAAATTCACCGGCTGGCCGATTTGAGAGCGGATGGTAGCACCGTAAACTTCGGCATCCACATAATCCTGCCCGTCGGGCAAAGCCGTCAGCTTGTTCTTGTAATGGCCGACACTGGCACCCAATTCCCAGTTCCAGTTACGGGTGGCGATGATATGGCCGTTCACCGTAATATTGTACCCTTTGTTCTCCAAAGAACCTCCGTTCACCCAGTTGTTCTCCAAACCGGTAATGAAGTTCAGTTCATGATAAGTCAACAGGTTGTCTGTCCAACTCTTGAACACGTTTACTTTCAAGTTCAAACGGTTTTTCAGGAAATTCAACTCCGTACCGAAGCTGAAACGACGGGTTGTCTCCCACTGTACTTCCGTATTGCCCAAATTACCCAACACCAAACCATTGGCCAGATTCTGGAACAAGATACTCTTGAAATAAGTACGGGTGGCATCAAAGTCGATACCGTCGTTACCGCTCACATCATATCCCATCGTAAATTTGGCATAGTCTATTCCCGGCACGTCGAACCAACTTTCATTGGACAACACCCAACCGGCCTGGATACCGGGAAAAACGCCCCAACGTACACCCGCCAATTTGAAACCGTCTTTCGCTTCTTTACCGAATCGTGAAGAACTTTCGATGGCCAAATTACCTTCTACGAAATAACGCTTTCTGTAATCGTAACGGGCCTGACCGTACCAACTCATTGAAGTCCACTCGTTAGTGCTACCGGTAGTCGTCTTGTTTTGCGTATCATTGATAAACGGCGTTTTATCGCTACCCGTATTGTAACCCAACTGCGTGTCTACCTTGTAACGGTCGTTCATATAACGGAAACCTCCCAAAAGGTCTATACTATGTGCACCGTACTGATTTCCCCACTCTATTTTCGTATCGCTCGTAATCGAGTTCTGCGAAGAATAAAGCGAACGAATTTCATTCTCTACCGTAAGACCGATAGAAGAAACATAGTAGTCAGGCACACCGTTGATAGGCACGTAGTACTTATCGTTCGTATTCGTCAACGTATAGCTGAACAAAGAACTGAGAGACAAATGCTTGTTGAACTGCCATCTCGGAGTAATGGCGATGTTCAAATAAGAGTTCTCAAAGTAATTCTTATTCTGAGCCGTACCGTACTCGTTGATAGAAGCAGGATTGGCCAAACGATAATTCACATTACCAATCGAAGCCAAAGCCTGATCCAGATAGTCCTCGTCACTGTTGTCGAATGCCACATCGGAAATCTTACCGTTGGAATAAGCATACGGGCTCAGCATCGGACTTTTCACCAAACCGAGATAGTTGACAGAAGTCACCGTTCCTTCATCGTAATTCTCCGGCGCACCCTGGTCTTTCAAGTTACGCGTCACGTTGCTGTAGGAAGCGTCGAAACGGATGAACAAATGCTTGAACATGTTTATATCCGTATTGAAACGGATGTTCAAACGGTTCACATCATTGTCTTCCAATACACTCTGCGCACCATTGTACCCCAATGCGAGGAAATAGCTAGCCACCTCATCACCTCCTTGTACCGTAATGCCATAATTCTGCGAGAAAGCCTCACGGTAGATGACATCGTTCCAATCCGTGTTGTTATTATATTTATTGTAATAGTAATTATTCGGATCGGAAGTCAGGAACTGGAATTCCGACAGGTTCGTACCCGTTGTCTTCAACAAGTCCGAAGCGTACGTCTTGAACTGCGAACCGCTCATCATCGGAAGCGATTTCGGCAATAAGGTAATGCCGGCCGACACCGTGGCGTCGATTTTCGTAGCCAAACTTGTGTTACGCTTCGTTTCGATGAGAATCACTCCGTTGGCTCCCTTGGCTCCATAAATAGCCGTACCGTTGGCCATCACCTTCACGCTCTTGATCTCGTTCACGTTGAAAGATGTCAGAATATCATTGTAGAAGCCGTCATGAACCATCGTACGGTCATACTGCTGGTCTACGATAACCCCGTCAATCACGATCAACGGCTGACCGTTGCTATGCAAGGAGTTGATACCGTTCATCATCATGAAGTTTCCGATACCGGGCGTACCTCCACGGGAAATCGTACGGACATTGGCACCCAACTGGTCACCGATTTCGGATGTGATATTCAAGGACGGACTATAATCGAACTTGTCTGCCACCACCGTATTCAGGATATTGTCATCCGCACCGTATGCCGAACGCATGGCATTCGAATACATCGTCACATCGCGCAACTTACCGGATTGGTTAATACCCACACGAACCGTATTATAGTCCGGTGCCGTGATTTTCAATGCCGTAGCGTACTCCGGCACATCGAGCTTATACGTACCGTCCTCTTCGGTCAACGCACTGTAACCGTCGTAACCGCTCACGCTGACCAAGGCTCCACCCAAAGGAGTGCCGGATGTCACAGCGAACACTCGCCCGCTGACCGGACGTGTCTTTACATTTTTCTTTATCGGACTGGCAGGTCTGGCCGCAGTCACGGTGTCGGTAGCAGCCTCTTCCTGAGCATAGCCCCCCAAAGTGCCTGCCATCAACAATGCTAAACAATAGAATCTATATCTTTTCATTACTCATGCTCTAATATTGTTCTACAATCAATTTTCATCGCTTCCGGATCCGGATGTAGGACGTGGCTCGAAAATCACACAGTCTATCGCTAAATCCTTGCTGTAACCGTCCGGTACCGTACGTCCCTTGATAGATTGTATGGTCAGCAGCACTCTGGGATCTTCCTCTCCGAAGTTACAAACCGGAGATTTAAATCCTGTCGTTACCGTGACGGTATCCATCTTCGTGGCATCGACATCTACATCCGTGCACAAAGTCACGGCATTGCTCCCTTCAATCATATCGCCGGTTCTCGACGAATAATATCTGATCTTAGCTGTAAACTGACGCTTCAACTGTGCGTCTTCCTTGGCCAAAGAGTCTCCGGCCAAAGGAGAGGCAAACACGACTTTGATGTCATACGGACAGTTGGAAAGCGTGCTGGGAATCTTAAAGGTAATTTCCGGCTGGTTGGTACGCCCCGAACGGGCATCCCTTACCACCAAGTAACCACCTCCCGACACTCTGAAATTCTCATTGGTTGCCTCTACTGCATTTACCTGAATGGAAGTCGAGTCGCCCGAGAGCGTCACTGTCGAATAATTATTAGCATATTCCGCTTCAACCTGAACAGGAGTCATATAAATCAATTTGGTAGGAGGAATACGCCAATCCGTAGCCTTGTACAAACGACCGTTACTACACTCCTGAGGTGTCAGGCCATACAGCAAACCGCCAGCCTGCATCGGCCATTCGAACTTAGAACAATCCGGATAAAAAGAAGTATAGGTCGTGGCAACGATGGAATCCGGATTCGCTTCGTTGAAAGGCAATTCCTGCGATCTTACATTGAAGCACGAACTGTACAGGAACATGAATTTAGAATAGAGGTTCTGTAAAGAATCGCCGTCTTTTTCCAAACTTTGATGGTACTCGAAATAAGAACGGTACAGGTCTATGTTTTCCTTCCAAATCTTATTGGTAGGAGCTACGAACCAGTACAGACTGTCTTCAGAGTCAATCCGACCCAACTGATTGAAAATAGGATTGTAATTGTACATCACAGAGTCCAAATAAACCGTTTCACCGTCTACGATACCGCCCGGCACACTGGCCTCTTCGTCAAGCTCTATACGATTCCATGAAAGGAAGAAATTGGCTACACTGTCCAGTCCGTTGTCTCCTTCCAAATCCATGCGGAGGCGTTCCCAAATGTTAGGAAAGAAAGTTGCGGGCCCGTCCACTTTATAGAGCATACCATTGGAAGACGGAACCCCGTTGCCTACCATGTTCACTTCACCGTTAAGCATGGAACCGGTCAAAGTCAAACGTTTGCCATTCATCATCTTGACAGTCTCATCTTTTGTCAACGACGAAACTTGCTGATTATACATGGCTATATGATTCTTGATAAACTGATTCAAAGTAGAATTATCGTCATCAATTATCCCCTGGCTTTTCTCTCGCTTATAGGTGTCAATCCACTCCTGAGCTTCCGCATCCGTAATTTCCGGAGCCCAAACCGTAAACACTTGGTTGGAATTCAGAATGTCTTTGTAGCCACAAGAATCCAAAACCTTCACGAAAGGACGAATGCTCTCGTCAAGTTGCATATTTTCCCATAGGGTTGCACCGGGCACCGTACCATTCACACTGTAATGGTCATCCCACGTATCCGTACAGGATACACCGGCGGTTGCGGCGATTAACGCCACAACTCCCGTCTGCATATAATATTTCAAATTCATTTTTCTTTAGTGTTTTAATGTGAATATTAGTAAAGATCCTCACCGATACCCCCGGCACCACAAATGCTTATGGGTACCAATTCCATATAATCAAGAATGAAACATCCTCTGTTCCCTTGTGTGAATACGGAACGAATACGAATCTTATGGTCCGTATGGGGCTTCACCTCTACATTGCAAATCTTACGACGGAAAGTATAGGCATTATTGTACATTATAGTACAACTATTCGGACTGTATCTTGGAGCATCCGTTCCGTCATTCCCCGTAAAGATACTCTTCGGCCCGCTATAATAACCGTTGTTCTTCATCGTACGTGCATTCTCTTCCAACTGTTCACTGGTGTAAATACCGGAAGAACTTTCTTCTGAATTCCGAAAACCCGTAGTTCCATTATAAAGCCCTCCGACGCGTGAATCATCGGCACGATAGCGCATATCGATAGGAATTCCTTGCGGTATGCCGTCCACATAAACCTGGGCAATACCACGGTCCAACATGCCGGGATAACCTAAACGGAGTTCGTACGTGCCGGGAGGAACATCAGGTAACGGGAAGGTCACATCGTAACTCGTTCCCAAAATGTTAATCTCATCTCCTCCCCAGTTCCACCAAGGCACTTTCGGACGCTGCACAAAGAAAATGGTATTCTCGCTGAAGGTGCAATTTTTCATATAGCCAGGTGGAATGTAATAATTGAACCCGCCATTCTCTCCACCATTCTCATCATTGTCATGAGAACCGTAACCCTGTGTCGGATTTCCGCACAAACGGATATCATTACTAGTCAACTCAGGCCATAATGTGTAAAAATCCACACGTACTCTCGTATTCATCACATTGTTACGCATCGTCTGGTCATAAGCCACAACATCGTCTAAGTAGAAGTAGGACACGTTCAATGAGAAGTTCTCTGCGTCAGGCTGCGTCAAATAAGCACCACGTACTCTGTCATAAGAATTGTACTCCGTAGCCGTACTATGGTTAATATAGTAACCAGCCGGATGCTCTACCTGCTTGTCCACAGTAGCATACACTCTCTCCAACTTTATCGTGGAATAATCCAACAACGTAGAAATCCACTCCGTAGGATTGGCATAGGCCGTATTGGTACCCCAGCAGTTAATCAACTTAGCCGTACTTGCAAACAGACGGTCCAGAATATGATAGGACAGGAACATATTCAACGGGTTGTAACGGCTGGTCAAGGATTCTTTATTCCAATACTTCTCTTTGTACGTCCTTCCTTCAGAATCGTCAGGATCCACTTCATTCAGACCGAAAATATTGGCAGCCGCATTATCTTTATATTTCTCAACGGCTAAATCGTACAACGCATCGACCTTCTGGTCCAAAGTCATATTGGCGTTAAAACGATCGCTGTACTTCTCATACAACACCTCATCAGGAACGATAAGTAATGTGAAACCTTGATAGCGATGGTCCGGACGCTTGGCATGATATTCGTAGCCTTGGTCATTCTCGTTGAAGACACCTCCGGAATGAATTCCAGTCTTGAACTCCGGATAATTTTCTTTCCAGATTTCATAGCTGTCATCACGATAATGAATCAACGAGTCCAGCAATCCGGTACGACTGAGAGCCTCATAATAAATCGTAAACTCATCATGATTATCGTCCAACAGACTGGAGCCCAAACTGGTATTCGGTATCAGTACGCGATCTACCGGATGAACCACTCCGTTGTCCACTGAGTCATTCTTCAACTCGTTGATAATGGCGGAACGACGGTTGATTACACTTAACGTCATCCCGTTCGCATCTACCGTATCCCCGTTCGTCACGATAATCAAAGGCAAATCAAGCTCATTATTTATTTGCTCCGTTTCGGAGAAATTATAAGTGTACTTGATGCTATTATCCACCAAACAGGCTTTCACCAACGTATCGCACAATTCGACCGGAAGATCCTCGACCGAAGCGTAACCACGTTCTTTCAAAAATGATTCCACTCCGGAATTGACGGCCGGATAGAAAGTTCGGGAGCCACGACTCGACAGAAAATCCATCTCGCCGGCACGCTCGACAATACGCTTGAACAGGCTGAAATCTTCGCGATTCTTCAAAAAATCACTCATCATCTCTCCCGTAAAAGTATAGTAGCTATCGGCTGCCAAGTCGTCATTACAACTGGTGAACAGACTCATCTGTACCGTTAACAGTAAAACGGTACACATGGATATTAATATTTTAAACAAACACTTCATAACAATTATTTACCTGTTGATTCATAAGAGTCACCGGCCTCCGGATAGGCAGGATTCTGCTTCAAGTTAGAGTTAACCTGCAATTCGTCGTAATTATAAGGCCAATAAATAGCCATCATGTTCTTCAACTTACCGGTTGCAGTCGCTGCATTTTCCGTAAACTTACTCTGCACGGCTTCTACCAAATAATCCGTATTGCCGTCACGACGGGTATGGCGTACCAAATCAAACCAACGCTTGCCCTCGAACAAGAACTCACGTCTACGTTCGTCGAACACCAAATCCATCAATTGCGATTTTGTAGAATAATTACTGTAAATCAAAGAGGAAGACGTGTTCGGTGCAGAACGGTCGGCAATGGTCTTGATTAACTCAAAAGCGGCTTGCCCCAAACTGTCATTACGCTGAGTAGCATCTTCTCCCATCATGCAAATCAAAGCTTCCGCCTTAATCAGCATCATATCGCTAACCCGGTAAAATACCCAATTGGCATCGTTCTTCCCCCGGCGCTCCACATAAGCCAAAGAACTACCGGAAGATAAACTCGGATTGATACTACGATACGTATACTTGGCTATATCCACGATTTCCGGATTAGACTCGTTATCCACATGGATGGACTCTTTAATACGCGTGTCCTTGTTCGACAAGAATATCTGCGGAGAAGACAACTCTTTCCAAAGATCCTCTGCTGGAGCGAATTGGCCATAGTTCGGATCCTTATCATTGGATTTGAAAAAACGATTGAAAAATTCGGCCGGTACGTCATTCCACTTGGAACCATCGGTCGTACTCTCCGAAAAATCCAACTCAAATATACTCTCCGGACCTCCGCCTTCACCGAAATTGGCATTATAAGCCATTCCTGCTTCCAAAATGGTATTGTCATTGTCCGGAATCAAAGGATAACCATTCACCATATAATAGGAAGAATAATTATTCTTGAAATATTCCGTCTTGTAGTCGATAACCATTTGGGCATATTTCTCTGCATTGGAGTAATCCCCTATCCACAAATACATATCGGCCAACATGGCAAAGATAGCATTCTGCGTGATGCGTCCGTAACTGATATCCTTACCGGACTGCTTCGGCCATACCTTCAACGCATTCGGCCATACAGCCAACAAGTCATTAATCAAGTTCCGAACGATGACATCCCCGTCCGTAGCCGGAAGGTTCAGTTCCTGCTCGTCATTTGTAATAGCCTCCGTATAATAAGGTACATCCTTAAACGTACGCACCAAATAGAAATAACAAAGGGCACGCAAGGCTGTAACCTCAGCTATCGTAGCCTGCACGTCACTCGGCAAATAATTCGGGTCTTTCTCTGCCACTTCCGGTGCTTTCTGGATGACCAAGTTGCAACGGTCGATGACAGAATAGAAACTCGACCAATCGGTATAAGCATTGGTGGAAAGAATATTCTCGCTCAAAATATACCCTTCTGCCGAGGTCGCGCTGAATTTAGGATGAAACCCTTTACGCGTGTTGTCCGAACGGCTCTCTCCCCAGATGAACAAGCGACGAACAAAATCATCATCCTGCATACGTGTGTAGCAACCTGTCACTATCTGGTCCACGTCGTTCTTCTCATTCCAATAATTATCTTCATACACCATGGTCAACGGATAAATATCCAGAAAGTCTCCACAAGATGTCATAGACATTCCGACCATGGCCAGAAAAGCTGATTTAAACCATATTTTCTTCATCTTATTCATAGCATTATCAATTAGAAATCTACTGTGACACCAAAAGTATATGACTTGGCACGCGGAGTCTGCGCGGCGTCTTGCGTCACACTATATCCTCCGTAACCCAACTCCGGATCCACACCGGAATACTTCGTCAAGCAGAAAAGGTTATTACCACTCAAATAGAAACGCAAACCGCTCAAACCGATTTTCTTCACCATCTTCTGCGGCATATTATAGGAAATCTGCAAATAGTTCAGACGCAAGAATGTTCCGTCTTCCACAAAGCGGTCGCTGATCATCGTATTATAGTTCGCAAAGTTGCCGCTCGTACTCAACGCACGCGGAATGGAAGTGAAATCTCCCTCCTTGCGCCAACGGTAGTTCACGGCCTGGCTCTGGTTGTTGTTCGAACCCATGCTCTCCATGTCCAAACGGGCCAAATTCACAATGTCGTAGTCCACACGGTAGTTGAACTGTGCATTCAAAGCCCAGTCGCCATAATTGAACTTGAATCCGAAACCACCGGTCAACTTCGGCAACGAGTTACCCAAGTAAACTATATCGAGTTGGTTGATATTACCGTCGTGGTTCACATCTTCATAAATCGCATCACCACCCTTGAACTCATATCCGGTACCGCCTGATACATAATTGAACATCATCTGCAACGGGTCACCCTTCATGTCGCGTACGATTTCTCCGTTCGCATTGTATACCAAAGGAGCCGTCCAACCGCCATTGTTATTGAAATTGGCGATGAAAGCCTTAGCATCCGCATCTCCGTCGGCAGCCAAGCGTTCTTTCTGCAGATAAGTATCATAATTATACATATAGACACCCTTGTAACGATAACCGTAAATGGCACCGAAAGGATTGTCCACCTGCACACGTTGCAGGAGTTTCCGGTTCTCAGCCACCCAGTCACTATTCAAAGTTTCCAATACACGGGGATCCATGCGGGTAATCTCATTCTTGTTGTTGGCGAACGTAAAGTTCAAGTCCATCCAAAACTTACCTTTCTGAATCAATTTGTTGGTGTTCAAGTTGATTTCCCAACCTTTATTGTTCATGTCACCCACGTTCTGATAAGGATAATTCGTGAAACCGGATATACTGGATATTCTCACATTTTCCATCAACATGTCTTTTGTGGTCTGCGTATACAAGTTGATATCAGCCTTGATACGGTCATCCCAAAAGCCCAAGTCGAAACCGACATTCCAAGTATATTTCATTTCCCACTGCAAAGTGTTCAATTTCAAGTTATTCGGAGCCATACCGGTAGCGCCGAAATAGTTGCTGGCAGCACTATACTGATTGACATACAAATAATCTTTATTAGGCTGATTACCGGTCATACCCCATCCCGGACGGATAGAAAGCATAGACAACCATTTACGCGTACCTTCCATCCACGGCTCGTCCACCACATTCCAACGGCCTGAAACAGCAGGGAAAACACCCCAACGCTTACCCGGACCGAACTTGGTTGTACCGTCTACACGGGCAGATACGTCAAAAATATATCTTTCCTTGAAAGCATAGTGAGCTGAGAACGTGTAGTAAAGACTTCTCCAACGGTTGAAGTTGCTGGACATACCCGGAGTAATACCACCGGCACTCGGAGCTTCCACACCGTTCGGCAAACCTGCTACTTCGGTTTTCTGGTCACTTGACGTACCTGAAACCAATTGGAAACGTCCCATCGTCATAAATGAATGGTCTTCATTCAAGAAATGAGGAACAAAGGTCAACGTATGCGTAGTGGTAAACGCCAAACTCTTGGAACTAAAGCTTGTAGCCCTGCTCACTCCACTGGCATTCCAGTTATCCGTAGACAATTCACGCGGATAATAGGTATCTTCGTATGCATTGAACACATTCATAATCACCTTTCCGTTATAAGTCAAACGGTGTTTGGTATCATCAATACCCAAGAAGTCATACTGCAATTCCAACTTCGGGTCGATGGCGTACGTCGTATAAGAGTTCTTGGCATACTTGGCACTCGCAATCGGGTTCACAAGATTGCGTTGATCTTCCAATGCGTCTTTAGCCTTCAACATCTCGTAATAACGTCCCAAAGAATTACCCTGCTCATCCTCTTCGAAAATAGCCAAGTTCGGCATCTTCTTATAAGCAATAGCCAACAAATCATCGGAATTTCTCTGGTTGTCCGTATAAGTCAAAGCAAAGTCACTGATAATCTTAATACGGTCACTTACATAATAGTCCAACATCATACGGGTCGTAAAACGATCCAACTTCTGTTCGATGATAGAACCGGTTTCATGGTCATAACCACCGGATATACGGAAAGTTGCCTTCTCACCACCACCGGTAATGGAAACGAAATGATTCTGGCGCAAACCGACTTGTTTCACTTCTTTCACCCAGTCCGTGTTGTTGTTGAACATCTGCCATTCAGAGAACACACGCTTATCCGTAATGTAATTGAATTCAGGAATATCAGCGGCCGCATCACTCAAACGAGGATTGAAATACGCTTCCTTCATCAACATCGTATATTGATCTCCCGTCAACAAATCCACTCCATCCGGCTGGTAGGTGCCTGTCAAACGAAGAGAATAAGTCAATCTCGGTTTTCCACGTTTACCACGCTTTGTTTTGATTTCAATCACGCCATTCGCACCTTGAGAACCCCAGATCGCCGTAGCAGCAGCATCTTTTAAAACGCTGATACTCTCGATATCTTCCGGGTTGATATTCAATAATTGCGCGAACTGTTCATCATTGGCATTTTGTACATCAAAGTTACTCTGATCTACATTCCAAACGTCACCGTTCACCACAATCAAAGGTTCGGAACTCGTCAACGTACTGATTGTAGACGCACCACGCAAACGCATCGTCGTACCGGCACCCAAGTTACCGGAATTCATCACGATGTCCAAACCTGCGATACGTCCTTGCAAAGCTTCATCTACGGAAGTAAGACCCAAGCCTTCAAATTCCTTGGCATTAATAGTCTGTGAAGCGAAAGAGACCTCGCGCTCCGGAATGGCCAAACCGGATGATTCCACACGTTTCTTTGCTTTTACTTCCACCTGCTTCAATACCATGGCGTCCTCCAAGGTCACATGGTACACCTTTTTATTAATAGGAAGAATCTGGGTCTTCATACCCACATAGCTAATCTTCAAACGGTTTTTAGGATTCTTGATTTTCAAGGTGAAATTACCGTTAAAGTCTGTCACTGTGGCAGATATGTTACGGTTAGAAGCGTCCATTTCAACAATAGCAGCCCCCACAACAGGCCCGAAAGAGTCGGAAATCGTTCCACTCACACTCGTTATTCCCTGAGCATTCACTACCGTGGCAACGACCAGGCAGCAAATTAAGAAATAATATTTTAATTGTTTCATTGTCTTTATCATTAAGGTTAATTACCTGAAATCTCATTGTAGGCATCAGACAACTCTTTTGTATAGAGCAATGGCTTGTCTATCAGATGTACGACTGCTGTAGAAGAGTTGAAGATACGAGTTGCCGATTCAATATCCGTACATGGAGGAGGGGTACCTGAATCTTGTGAACTTGTACCGGAACGGAAGCGATATTCACGTGCAAAGTAATTGCCATCCAAAACCTTACGGGGAGCTTCCCCTTCAATTTCCATTTTATTGGCATCATTGCAAGTGATGACTATACTTCCCGAACCGGCCTGACCGCTGTTCGATACGGTAAGCGTGGCAAAACGGCTTCCTCCCATGTAAGAAGTTTCGTAAGTACCCGATGAGGCAGGAGCTGTCTGATAAACCGCACTGTTCTGGATATGATAACGTATAAAGTTGTTAATCAACGTATTCAGGCTATCTATCTGAACCTCTAACCGATCAGCCTCTTCGGGATTGCTGTCTTCGATTTCACTCAACCTGTCTTCCAACTCAATCACATCTCTCCAATCCGGAAGCAAGTTATTCTCATACATTTTCTCTATCTCGACTGTAGGCGGAGCATAGACTGTATAATTATAGTTTTCCATGACCGAGAGGGTCAAACCATTGGAAATGGTCTTGGCTGAACTTGTAGTTCCGCTTGTAGTAATGTTATAGAATTGAGACACTAACGTGCTATTCGCCACCATATTAGAGAACTCGCTATAACGATCATCCTTTGTAGCCAACTCCTTTAATAAAGTAGAAACGGATTTTGAAGCAGACATCACCGGTTCCATGTCTACGATAAAGGTTTCACCATTACCGTCAGGATTCTGCCCCATGTTATAATAACCTTCCACCTCACGAACTTTCAGTTCATCGGGGCTATTGCTACTATTCTGGTCGGCAAGTTCTTTACGATAAGGAGTGGTAATACGGATGTTTGCCCCCGTACCTTCGAGTATGACCGGACAACCGCCCTTTGTGACCCATACACTCTTACCCGTTGAAGTAGTGGCAGACTTATCCTGTACGATGATGGAATTCTCCAGAATATCTTTCAGACGGTTCGTTACGTAATCAGATTCTGAACTACCATTTTTCCAAGGGTTTGTGATTTCTGTACCGCGTGTCAACGTTCCGTCTGCATTCTTCGTTGCATTATAACGTTTACATTTGATACGGCTACCGGTCAGTGAAGGACTATAATCATAATAAAACTCCGTAATGGTAGGCTGGTTCTTGTGATAATCTACCGGATCCACATAGTTTTTCAAAGCTTCATCAGTAGGAAGAATGAACAAGAACATACTTTCCATGGAATTCAGATAAGCCTGATAGTCCAATTCATTGATGATATAACGCATGATATCAGTCCGGGTGTTACGGTCGTTGTCATTCAAAGATGCGGGGAAAGCCACAGACTGGTATTCCGGAATATTATACACTTCGTTAGACTTGTATACCACACCATTGTTGGCCATAAGGCAAGAGCCGATACCCGTCTGCCCGCCCGGTTCGCCCACAGAAAGTCCCATCTCCAATTGGGCCGTGTTCATCACCGAACTGAACTTGCTGGGCACAGTAGCCACCAAAGAATACTTCATGAAGTTGTCCAGCATATTCACGATAATATGGTTCGGAATACTGTCTATATATTTATAACGGTCAATCAAAGCGGCACCGCCACCGGACTGGAAGTAACGCTCGAAAGCAGCATCCGTAGGAGCTACAATGACTGCCATGTCTTCGCTCATGGGGGTATTGGAAGAACCGTTCTCATACTGGTTCCACCCTGGATCGTAGGACAAGACATTCGCTGGATCGTAATCCACATTCTTATAGGTCAACAATGCATTTTTGCCTCCCTCGGTTCCCAAATCGAAACCGTTATTCAAATAACGCCATACGAACGCAGAGTCCACCCCGACCGTATTCGACAATCCTTCGTTATATACCGGTACGGCAAAACGATCCAACATCTTGCTGAATGTCGAAAGCTCTCCGTCGTTATGAATAGCCTCAGCCATATTGGTCAAAGGATTCATAACGTTTTCCAAAACCTGAATGTAACCGTTCTGACACGTAATATCCCTTTCCACCAAACGTTGCCCGTTGATATACGACTCCGAAGTGTTGTCGCAAGCTCCATTGGTCAAAAACTTCAAATCGTCGTTCGTAATCGACTTATTCGACATATAAGCGGAAAGGAAATGCACCATCGGTGCTGTCGTATTGTCCCGAAACACCGTCATTCCTCCCGTTGCCGCATCCGAATATTTAGAACGGTAATACAGCCAATATTCGTTGTCCGGCATGTCCGAAGCGCGCAACTGCGGAATCGTATCATACAGGTTCAACGAAGAAGAGCGGCGTATCACAGTCCCGGGTGCCGGATTATTGCCAGGCGTGCTCGACATCAACTCTATCAGATAAGCACTGTTTATCATCGAAGAATTAAACAATAACTTTTTCTGCGAAGGCGTCAAATCGCTATAAGACTTGGCTCCCCACACATTGTTCTGAAAGAATCGGGTGAAAGCGTCGTCATTCGCAACGAACAACGTCTTACTACCCGTCAAACGTAAGGTTCTGGCATACTCTGTCTCGCCGTTTGCATCCGCGGTCGAAACATCCTTGTCATTGATAAGTTCCAACATCGTTTTATAATTCCCACGCTTCTCCAACTCTTCGTAGATGCTGCTACCCAACCACGAAGGCATTCCGGTCAAAAGCTCGTCCTCACAAGAGACTAACAAACCACCGGCAAAGAACAGCGCACATGCAGAATAGGTAAAACGACCCATTTTACTTTTAATGTTACTGCCTTTCATATTTCCATTAGGTTAATATTTTAATAGATTTATTATTCACTCAATATATAAATATCGTTTTGATACACCACGCCCCTCCCGTCACCGGCTCTCGGCCGAGAGTTGACCAGCAGTGTGCCCACACAACATTTTTGCCACTTTCTTTTCGGGAGTCCTGACTCCTCTAAAGCGCTGAATCCGTGTCCTCTAATATAGCCTACTTTACATTCCATTAGGTTAATTATTCAATATTTTTTATGCCGGACAAGCGCAGCGTCCTTGACGGTGCAGCGCAGGCGGGTGGCGCAGCAGTCCACGTCGGACAGATTAGCGGAACCGCCCAGACCTTCCACGATCAGGGCGCTGACCGGGTCATCCCCTGCGGGGGCGTTGCTGCCGGAAGCGGCGTTGCGGGCGTTCACGTCCGCACGGGTGTACAGCTTGACTTCCTCGGCATCATCGCGACCCGGGGTCTTGTAGTTGAACTTGGAGATCATAAAGCGGAAGATCAGGTAGTACAGCACAAAATACACCGCACCCACAACGACCACCCAGATCCAGTGGGTCTTGTCGTTGCCCTGCATCACGCCGAACAGCACCAGATCGATCAGACCGCCGGAGAAGGTCATGCCCACGCCCACGTTCAGGATATGCATGAGCATGAAGGACAGACCGGCCAGCACGCAGTGCACCGCGTACATGGGCAGTGCCACAAAGATAAAGGTGAACTCCAGCGGCTCGGTGATGCCGGTGAGGAAAGCCGTCAACGCAGCAGACAGCAGCAGGCCGCCTGCCGCCTTTTTCTTTTCCGGCTTGGCGCACTGGTACATCGCCAGCGCCGCGCCGGGCAGACCGAACATCATAAAGGGGAACTTACCGGCCATGAAACGGGTAGCGCTGACCGAGAACACCGTGGTAGACTTGGAAGCCAGCTCGGCAAAGAAGATGTTCTGTGCGCCGGTCACGGTGACGCCATCGATGATGGCGGTGCCGCCCACAGCGGTCTGCCAGAACGGCATATAGAACACATGATGCAGCCCAAAGGGGATCAGCGCACGCTCCAGCAGGCCGTAAATAAAGGTGCCTGCGTAGCCGGAAGCCAGCACCAGTGCACCCAGCGCGGCAATACCGCTCTGCACCACCGGCCAGATATAGAACATGGCAATGCCGACCACCAAATACACGATGGAGCTGACGATGGGCACAAAGCGTGTACCGCCAAAGAAGGCCAGCACCTGCGGCAGCTCGATCTTATAGAACTTGTTGTGCAGCGCCGCCACGCCCAGACCGACCACGATGCCGCCGAACACACCCATTTGCAGGGTTGTGATGCCCAGCATGGTGGTGGTGGAGTTGGCAGGCATCGCTTCTACGCCGCCTGCCGCATTGATCATTGCCTGAATGGCTGTATTCATAATGATATAGGCCACTGCGCCGGACAGGGCGGCCACCTCTTTTTCCTTGCGGGCCATGCCGATGGCCACGCCCATGGCGAACAGCAGCGCCAGATTGTTGAACACGGCGCTGCCGGTCTGGCTCATCACGTCCAGAATGGTGTAGATCAGGGTACCGGGGTGGATGACGCTGTTCAGGCCATAGGCCGCCAGCATGGTTTCGTTGGTGAACGAGCTGCCGATACCCAGCAACAGGCCCGCTACAGGCAGCAGTGCAATGGGCAGCATAAAGCTGCGTCCCACGCGCTGCAGCACGCCAAAGATCTTGTCTTTCATCTTCAGTTCTCCTTTTCTCAAGTTCGTATCCAGCATATATATCCACACAGGAAAGACCTGTGGAGAATCAAAGGTAAAGCAAAAGAGCTTATTTTCCCATCCGGATCCGTTTCAGATGGATCGTAAGGAACATCAGTTCCTCGTCCGAAAGCTCCTTGTGCCAGGTGTTGCGGACATACTCCGCAATGCAGCAGGCGCATTTGTAGTGTTCGCTGCAATTGCGGGCGATCAGGGCGCGGAACACTTCGTCGTGGGTATCGTTTTCCTGCTCCTGTTTTCCTTGAAATACGCGTTGCGCAAAAAAGCGCAAATGCACGGTAAAGCGGCTGAAATCCAGTGCATCCCGGTCAAAATGGCAGTTGTAAAAGTATTCCACCACCTGCACGCAGCCATCCACAAAGCGGGTGACATCGTTCACCACGCTCATGGTGGTGTTGAGCTCTGCGTTGACGATGTGCAGCGCAATGAAGCCGCCCTCGTCGTCCGAAAGGTCTGCATGGCAGCGCTGGCGGATGGCGGCAAGGCACTCCATGCCAAGGCGATACTCTTCCGGGTAGAATTCCCGAATGGGAGCCATCAGCGGGTTGGAAAAGCGAATCCCCTGCTCACTGCGCTGGATGGCAAAGCTGATGTGGTCAGCCAGCGTGATGAGCAGGCTCTCGTTCAGCGGGTAGTTCACCCGGCTGCGGATCATTGCCACCAGCTCGTCGGTGAGCAGCAGATGCTCATACGGGATCTGTTCCAGAAGTTCCACCAACTTCTGCTGCACGGCAGGGCTGGTCATGCGGTAGCTGCGCTCCACGGTTTCAGCCTCAATTTTATAGCCCGGCTTAACGCCAAAGCCCAAACCGCGCCCGGTGACGATCAGCTCACAGCCCGTGGGGTCCACCACGCGCAGAATATTATTGTTGATTGGTTTTTTGACGGTATATTGCATTGTTTCTCCTCCTTAGGTTGAAAAAGGCAATAAAAAAAGACCACTCTTGACACAGCAAACATACCGAAGGCTGAAACACGCTTTCGGCTTGTGCTATGCAGAGTTGGTCTAGCCCGCCAAACGGTAACAATCCAACGACGCTGCTCACGTACATTTTTCTTTTTGTAAGGCACAAACAAATTAAGCACTTGAATAACAATTTATTTTATGCTAGATTACAATACCATATTCTTTGTGGAGTGTCAAGATAGAAACGGGGGTTCTTTTTGACTTTGTCAATTTTACCCAAACTCAGGTGATTTTCTACAGCAAATTGACAAGTAAGAATATTCCTTTTTTGCTTTATATGTGCCGTTGTTTTCAATCGAGATTATTGCGGAGAAAGCTGTGCTCCATCTCGTAACTTATCACCTTCACAAAAAACGGTCAAGAATTGCTGCCCTATATACAAAAAAGCCGCCGAGGACACCTCCACAATGGGAAGAGTCCTCGACGGTATTCGCTTATCGGGTCTGGGTTTTCTTGGTGGTGTCCTTTTCAGGTCACTTGCTTATGGAATCTTTTTTTCGCGTTTTGCGGCAAACTTCTCTGTTATACTCCAAACACTGTTTTCATGGTATGTTCCATAAAAGATCGGATCGCCTGCTGGCTGTACCCGTTTTCGGATGCATTGACGATATAATCTGCCTCAATCAAAATCTGGTAGTCGATGCCGTTGATCTGCTCCGGTCTATGGTGGTGCCCCACCAGATAAGCCACCCGGTTCACAGGATATATTCCATCTGCCGTTCCTTTATTCTCCCGGTGATTCTTGAAGCCAGCCTTTGCGCAACTGATCCAGTGCGTGGGTCTTGAGCCTTGAGACATAACTTCTGCTGATCTGGAGCAGCTGTGCCGTTTCCAGTTGGGTCAGCGGCGGCTGACCCGCCAACCCGTACCGCAGCAGGATCAGCTTCCGTTCCCGCGCCGGCAGCCCTTCGATGAGCTGCCGCAGCCGCCGGGCCTCGTCCTG